>Ga0208938_1000013_pt1 | contig 288637 bp, 286 predicted proteins | sample AD_UKC125_MetaG_FD_184434 | JGI IMG/M metagenome (GOLD analysis project Ga0208938, IMG submission 184434) | Active sludge microbial communities of municipal wastewater-treating anaerobic digesters from USA - AD_UKC125_MetaG (SPAdes) (version 2) | ecosystem: Engineered > Bioreactor > Anaerobic...
ACCCTGCAACTTCTCGGGGGCGAACGCATAGGCAATGAGTGCCGCCACAAAACCGCAGAAGGCCACGGCCGCCAGGGCGGCGGCGTAGTCGCCCGAGGCATGAATCGCCGCCGCGGCATTGAAAACGCCGAACAGGCTGTCGGCATTCTGGTAAGCGTAGATTTCCCACATGCTGGTTTCTCCTGTCGCGCTATCGCGTCGTCTCTATTGCGACAGGTAAGCAGCCTGCTGGCCGAGCATGTCCATCACGTGTTGCGGCATGCTGGAGCGTAGTTGGCGTTCGAGTTGCTCCAGGTGATTCGATACCGCCCGGAAGGAGCCGACCTTCTGGTAGAGCAGGTTTTTTTCCTGGGAGAGTTGCATGAGCATGGCCTGCGCCCGCTGGCGGACCTGGTTGGCTTGCTCGCGTTGCGACTGCTGCAGGGTGTAGTTCTTGTCCAGCGCGGCCATGCCTAGACGCAGATTGCGCTCAAGAAAAACATAGGCGTAGTCGGCGGCAATCACGTCGCGGTACTGCGCAATCAGGCTGTCGGCCAAACCCGATCCCGGGATGCTGGTGCCGATGGACAACATCTTGTAAATCGGTTCGGTGGTCTGGTTGACGAAGCCGACCTCGGGCGAGTTATTGGGAATAGCGGTGCGCGTCGTGATCTTCTCTGCGATGGAGCGCATGATCACCTCGACCTTGGCGGTAAAGGGCGTGTGGGTATATGTGGTATTCAAGGTGACGATGTCGCAGTTGGTGTAGTCGTTGCACTTCAAGACATGCTGGATGACATCCGTGCCGGCGGCCGCACCCTGGCCGTAGAGCAATTGGCTGATCGAGGTCAGCGTCGGGGCGATCGGTTCGGGGTCACGGGCCGACTCTTCCGGGTAATAGATGATGGTGCCGACCAGGCTCATGATCAGTTCGCGCTCCTGGTCATCCAGATAGGCACCGGTGTACTGCAAGGCTTTCCAGGTCAGGTTGCCGACGAAGGGCGCCTTGTTTTTCACCTTCGGGTCGGCCGAGGAGCGCGCCGAGGACAGAATGCTGGGTCGATCCGTCGCACAGCGCCGCCGTGCCGCATCGCGGTCGCTTTCCATGCCCATCTCGATGGCCAGATCGGCGCAGGTCTCCTGAGAACTGTAGCCAATCGATTCGGCCGCCGTGCTGACAATGGCCTTGGCGGTTTCGCAGGAATTGATGCGGGCATTGTTGATCCAGGTCTCCAGTCCCTTGGCCCACTTGGTCAGGCCGCCGAGCAGCGGCGAGACCGCCTCCAGGGCGAGTTGGAAAGCAATCCCCGGCAATGCTGCCGTGATGTTCTTCAGCATGTTCTTGAACTCGGTCGCCGAAATGTGCGAGAAGGAGCCACCAAAGACGTCGATGCCGCCGCAGCCGGCCTTGGCACTGGGGAACTGGATGGCGGCCAGCTGATAAACCTTGTTCGGCGAACGCATCATCAGGTTGCCGCCGGTGTAGGTATTGAAGGTCTGGCCGCGGAAGGCACCCGGTGCCGTGTAGTTACCAATGGCCCCCAGGTTGTTGAACATGTTGTTCACCTCGCTGTTGAGGTCGCCGGCCCGCAGTTGCACGGACGGGATCGCTAGCAGCAGCGCCAGGAGCGTGGCAGCGCTACGCCGGAAAAGGGAATGGTCATAACGTGTCATGGCGCCTCCAGGGGTAGGGCGAGACCTTGTGTAGTCGTGGGCAGCATGGCCTCGGCTGGCGGAGCGGAGACCGTGGCAATGCGTTCGAGCAACTGGGATTCCGAGAGTACCCCGAAGCCGATGGGGCTGATCTTTCCGGTGTAGGGTTGCGCCAGAAAGACGGCGGGCACCTGGCTGACCTTCAGGGCGGTGGCAATGCCGTTGTCCGGGCGGGCATTCGGGAAACCCGGCAGCGGACCGCCATCCACGCTGATGGCGACGACCAGGATACCGTGACGGGCCTGGAAGGCTGCCAAGGTCGGCGCGAAGGCATGGCAGTACGGACAGTCCGAGCGATAGAAGAAGAACAGCACGTGATCCTTGCCCAAGTCGGCGATGGCGCGCGAGCGATCCACCAACTCGGCCTGGTCGAAGACTTCCAGGGCCTTGGCATTGACCGGGCGGCCCTGCAGGGTCGGATCGAGTTGCGGCGTGGCCCAGGCCACGCGCTGCGCGACGTCGGCGAAATAGGAAGCGCGGGCGACGACCTGGGACTCCAGTTCCATGTAGCGCCGGACATTGGCTTCGCTCGGTCGCATGATGGCGATGTTGCGCGTCTCTTCCAGCGTTTTCTGGAGGCGTTCGAATTCGACCAGTTCCAGCGCTCGCGAGGGTTGAGTCGGTGGCGCAGTTGGTGTGGCCTTGCCGGGCGGCAATGGATGTTCGACATCTTCCGGCGCTGGCATTTCGTAGAAATGCCAGCCGCGCCAACTGTCGGCCCAGTAACGAGAAGCAGCATCCTGGGCCGCTGCGCCATGGCTGCCCAGCATCAAGGCAAAGGTCAGCAGCAGGGGGAGGGCGGGGCGGTTGCGGAGTGTCATGCGTGTCCCTACTGCAGGGATTGCGGTGGTTGGCCATCGAGGCAGTAGTTGATGCCGAAGTCGATCGTCTGGCGACGCGGGCTCGATACGCCGGGCAGCAAAACCCCGTCCTGCCAAAACCTGACATTCAAACGGGCACAACCGGCCTGGGCGTAGCGCTTTTCGGTTGTGACATCGATATAGATCGGCGAGGTGGCAGCAAAGCGCTGGGTGAGTGCGTCGGCAATTTCGCCGCTGAGGATGCCGTGGGCCTCGCCATTGACCGATTGGAGGGCGGCCAACATGACGGGCCGCGGATCAGGGACCGGGGCTCTGGGCACCTCGTCGGCAAGAACGAACGATGTGAATCCAGCGATCAATACGGCGGTATAGGCGATCTTCATTGGCACTTCCCCTGTCCGTAGTAGCAAGTCGTCAGGCGGGCGGCGTTGCTACCTTGCAATGCACTGGCATTGGGCAGCGTCGGGACGATGGAGGCATAGAACTCGGTCAAATCCATGGCCGCAAAATCGAGGCTCTGCAGTTGGGCGATGGTGAATCCCGAGCAGTCGGGACTTTCTCCCGACCCCCAGCCCTTGCCAACCTGCACGCGGCCCTGCTCATTGACGATGCGGGCGAGTTTGCTGTTGAAGCAGCACTTGCCTGTGCTGTGTTCGATACAGGAGACGCACTTGCCGAAAATACGGATGCAGGAGGAACACCAGGTGCCGACGGTATGGCACAGGCCGGCGCCTTCCTTCATGGCGAGCTTGCCTTCCTCCTCGTTGCAGGACGACATCGACATGATGATGTAGATCACCACCGCAATGACCAGCGACCAGGGATCGAAGGCAATCACGAGGTTTTCGCCGGAATAGAGCACGGCCGAACTGGCCGGCAGCGCCGTGCCATTGACCGCGACGGTGATGCCATAGCTGGTGAAGCTGCCGCTGAAACCGCCACCCATCAGCAAGGCCTGCATGCCCTGATAGAGGAACTCGCGGTTCTGGGAATTCATCAGCACGTCGTAGACCAATTTCGAACCGGTGCCGAACAGGCTCTGGTTGGTCATGCCGGCGCCAGCCGAATCGGAGCTGCAACAGTTTTTCAGCAGGCGGTGGCGGCAGCGATTGCCTTCGCCATTGAAGACCTGCATCTTGGTGGTGTCGAGATAAACACCCGCCTCGCGTCCGGCTTCCATCAGCGACATCGAACGGGCAAAGTCGGCATCGTTGGTGTAACTGGTATTGAAGCAGTTCGTACCCAGGCAATAGACGTTGGCCGGGCAATTCGAGACGGTGGTCGTGGTCTGCGCGGCGACCGGGCAGGTATAAGTGTCCTGGGTGATCTCGCACAGCCCGCTGCCGATGTTCATCTGCTTGCAGGTGCTGCTGGCCGGCGTACAGCCGCTGCTGGCCAGCGGTGCGCATTCGTCGACCGGGGCGCCCGAGGTGCAGGTCAGGGTGCGTTCATAGGACCAGCAGGCACGGGTCACGGCGCGGCCTTCGATGGCTTTGGTCGCCGGGCCGTCGATACAGGTGTCGGCCGTGGTGACGGTGCAGCGCCCACCCGCATTGAGCACGGCACTCTTGTCGACCCAGACATCGGTCTCGTGTTGCACCATGGCCGGCTGGACGAAGGACAGGGGCAGGTTCCACTTCACCAGCCCGCCAAGGCCGCTGAACTGGAAGGTGTAGTTGCATGTCCCGGCCGTGCAGCCCGAACCCGGCATCATATTGACCGTGAACGGGCTCCAGCAATGCCCCGACCAATGTGGGGAAAGGTTGGTGACATAGGTGGCCTGGCTGGCCGGTGTGGTCGGCAGGTCCACGGTCTGCCAGCCGATGCAGGCGCCCAGCCCGCCGGCCGCGTAAAAACGGAAACGCTGCATATTGTCGTTGCGGATTTGGCATTGCGCTTCCGCCACCATGTAATCGGCGCCGTTGCGGTTGACCTGGCCGTGGGCGACCCAGGTACCTTCAACGCAACTGGGCCGGAGGTCTATCTCAACCGTCAGATCGCGTCGTGTCGTGTAGTTGCCGACACCGCTGTAGCGGTTGCAGACCTTCGTCGTGGTGCCCGCTGCGGTACTGACCTCGGCGGTGGTACAGCCCGAGTAATAGTCGGCCAGGCTGCCCAAGGCACTCGACGGATTGCGGGCGATGTCGCGGGCCGCAGTGACAGACGGATCGTAGGCGGAGATCGCCGGCCGGGGCGTGTTGGCCGAGGTCAGCGCCCCGTCCTGGGCTTGGCAGACCGGATCGTTGGCGCTGGCCGCACAGGTGCTCAGGCGGACATTGGCCGCACCCGACAGGTTGGGCTGGCCGTAATACGCCGTTTCGGGGGGCGTCGTTGTGTACTCCGGCACGGCACTTGAGGCGCTGGGCATGTTCACCGTGCCGCGAATGACCGGGTTGGCCACCTGGCCGGCGGCGGTGCCCTCTTCAAATGGTCCGGCGATGGCAGCGCTTTGCGTCGTGACGAAGCAGAACAGCGTGATCCAGATGATCAGGCGGCGCATGGGGATCACCTATCCTCTGATTCGTTTCAGGAAGAGTTCGGCGGCTGGGCTAAAGCTAGGCGCCGAGCGCTGCATATGCTCCAGCGCGTAATCCAGGCTGACGTCACCGGTCGACCGCAGAAAACTGTCGGCAGGGGCGCAACTGCCGCTGGCACAGGCGACGGGACGTGTGCCGTCGCGCACCAAGACGAAGCTGGGTACCTTGCTGATGGCGAAGCGGTCGAAGGCCAGCGGATCGATCTGGATTGCCACCTGTTGTTTGCCGATCAAGCCCTGGACCTGGGCAACGGTGGCGCGCAGCGAACCGTTGGCGAAGCCGCGGATGACGATAGCGGCCTTGGCGCGCGCCGCTTGGTCGACCAGACCTTGCAGTGTGGCGCGGGGCATGGTCAGGCTCACGAATATGAAAAGCCCCGGCCCGGCAGTGAGTCCCTGTGCCTGGGCCATCGCATCGGATTGCCCTGCATAGCCGCGAGCCAGCGCTTCCAGGTCGACCGGCACGGACGTCGCCGGTTGGGGTAGCGCCTCCAGGTTCGGGCTGTTCTGCGGCGCGGATCGGTGCCCGGCATCGCCCGGCTCGGCGTACTTCTGCCGCGCCAACTCGATGTCTTGCTCGGTGACCGTGGGAGTCTCGCGCCGGGCTCGTTCGATGTCCGCCTCGGTGACGACCAGCGAAACTTGGGCTTGGGCCGAACCGCTGGCAACGAGCGCGGCGCCGAGCCCGAGGAGCAAGAGAGCGAGGAAGCGAGGGAAGTTAGTAGCCGACACAGCAATTCCTTTTGCGAAACAACATGAAGGCGAAGTCCTCACCACGTACCGGGTATTCCTTGCCGGCTCCCCAGAGCACGGTGGTTCGTCCGAAGGGCTGGCAGCAGCGGCCGCCTTCCTTGTCGGTGTTGGGAATGGGATAGGTGAGCTGGGTTTTGTAGGCGGTCTTGTCCATCACCGGCTCGAAGTACGGCCCGCACAGTCCGTCTTTGCCGTGCCAACCCCAGGCCACCAACTCGCGGTGCATCTTGGCGCTCAAGCGCTGGGCCATCAGCGCGGCAGTCCGCACGCCACCCAGGTGATAGGGGACGTGCCCATTGAGCGGATAGACGCCGCCCTGGCAGCCGGCGCACCAGAACATTTCGCGTATGCCGAAACCGACCGAGGCTGCCACGCAATCGGCGGCGCAAGCGGCAATGGCAACCGGATTGGCAAACAGCACGGCATCGGGATTGAGGATCAGGGTGAGTTCGTCGTCGGCCCACAAGGGATCGACTTCCGTCATGTAGGCGAGGTCGAAGGAACTCTTTTCCAGGCAGGGAAAGTCGGTGACGACTTCCAGCCAGTACATCACCGGGTTCAGGTAGTAATGCGCCTGATAGAAGCCGCCGCCGTCGCCATCACCCTCCGGGCGGGTAAAGCGGGCCGCCTCTGGAGCCGGGATCCCCGGATCCAGATCGACGCCGCCGAGCGAGACGAGGCAGAAGGGTTTGCGCACCACTTCGACATGGCGCGCCGGCTCCCAGAAGCCGATGGACAGGCCGACGATCGGATTGACCAGGCAGCTGCAGACGGGATTGGGTGGATTGTCGGTATCCTCCTGGTCGCCGAAGTTGGCGATATGTGCGCTGCCAATGCTGATCGGCAGGATGCAGGACCAGCAGATATCGGTGATCGGATTCGGAAACTTGCCGGTGCAGGTGGCCGTGCCGGCAGCCAGGGCTGGCAGGGGTGAGAAACCGAGGAACAGGGCCAGAAGGATAGGGAGGCTGTTCACGAAGCAGCGTTGGCTCATGGAGTGACCTCCAGTTCGTCGATGCGCAGGCGCAGCCCTTCCTGCGATACCAGGGCGGGAACCTGGGTGATGCCCAGGCGGCGCGTGAGCAGACCCTGCTGATCGAAATAGATCGGCATGCGCCATGACTTCATCAGGTCGAGGTAGGAGCCGCCGACCAGAATCGGCTTGACCCGCCCCTGGTAGAAGGCGATCAACTGCCGGGCACGGCCGACCTGGCGTGGATCGCGCCCATCGAAAAAGAGCAGATGCCGGGACAGCGACACCACTTCCAGTGGGTTCTTGCGGGTGCCGGCGGCAAACAGCAACTCGCCCCGCGGGCCGAGAATGTTGCAATCGAGCATGAAGCTCGGGTCGAAGTAGAAGGTCCTGGCCGTCTCGGTCGAATGCAGTCCGGCGACCGGCGGCGGGTTTCTCACGGTTGTAATGCCGCGTTCCCGGGCCTGCTCTTCGAGTCGCTTGAGTTCGCCGCTGCGTTCCTTGTCGCGCAGACGTTGCTCGATCATGTGCAGCAGATGCGGTTCGCTGATTTCATAGCTCGGCCCGATGACACCCAGATCGATGGCCGGTACGCCCCGTGCGGCCAGCAGCAGCGCGAAGAGCAGGGATGGGGTGGCGATCTGGCCTTTCATCGCGCCGCCTTGCCCGGGCAGCGGATCTGTCCGGCGAGTTGTTCGCGCCCGGCGGTATCGCCCAGGTGGTTTGCCCGAATCAATGCCATCAGTGCCGGATCGCCATCACCGTCGGCCATGGCCCGGCGCAATTCGGCTGGCGTCAGGGGGCGGCCGCAGCGCCGGGCGAAAGCGGCAAGGTAATCCCGCGCCCCGGCTTCGGCGGCAGGGGCGATTTGCCTGAGCAGGGCGAGATAGTCGGCCAGGGGCACGTGGTTAGAGGGCTGAACGCCTGGCGTCACGGGCGTGCCGACTGATTGACCCGGCAGTGGGGTAGCGGTCAGAGGGCTCTGGGCCCAGGCGCCGGAATATGCCACAAAACCGAGCAAGCCGAGGGTAAAGAGGAGGCGGGGCATGACTAGCGCCTCAGAACAGCGGGACCACGACACCGATCACCTGCTCCGCCCGGACCAGGCCACTTTCCCGGTAGCGCGAGTCGAAAGAATCGGGGCTGGTGCCCTGCACGTAGTAGTGGCGAGGCGGGATGACGGTCGGTGCAATCGGCGCGAGTGGCCGACGGTCGTAGGCTTTTGCCTTGGCTACGCCGACATCCTGGCCGTTGATGGCGACCTGCCGGCCGGCGACGGTTACGGTATCGCCCGGCAAACCGCGCACGATCTTGAAGAAGGGCTGACCGTGCAATCCTGGATAACGCTGCTGCGCCTCACCAGCGAAGGAAAAAACGATGAAGTCGCCGCGCTGCAGTCGGTGCGGGCCGTGCTGCAGCCAGGCAACGCGATAGGGCAGGCTTGGTGTCCAGTTGAAAAGGATGGGCACGCGCGGTGTCGCATCGACGAAGAGGCGGACATAGGCCAGGCTCCAGATGGCGACGATCGGCAGGTAGAGATACCAGCGCTGGCGGGCATGGCGCAGGAAGTCGCCGATACACCCGAGGATTAGCCGCCCACGGCCGGGACGTGCTGCGGGTATGGCGGCTGCCGGTTGAAGCGGGGTGTTGTTCATGGTGTGGTCACCTTTCTGCGCAGTGCGGCCGTCAGATCGACGGTATTCGGGGTCGGACCGGCCACGGCCGACTTGAGGACGACCAGGCAGTTGCATTCGCGCGGCAATTCCTCGAGGGCGAGCGGCAGGCGCTGGGCGAAGGTTCGAGCCATGAACAGGGCTTTTTGCCGGTCATCCTCGGAACTGGCCTTGGTCAGCATCTGGGTGAATTCGGCTTCCTTGGCGCGGTACACCTCGGCCACGTCGACCACGCCGATGACCAGTGCGGGGCGCAGGACGAGACGGTCGTAGGCGGTCAGGGCAGCACTCACCACGAGTAGCGTCAGCAAACCCTGGCGCAATAACTGAGCGGTATTCGGTTTCATACCGTGTGCCCCCGATGTCGTAGCAACTCGCTGATCGCTTCGTCGATGGACAAGCCCTGGGCGCGCAATTCGTCGATCGGGGCGTTGTCTTCCAACTTGTTGGAGAACAACAGGTTGGTGGCCGGATCGAGGATGTTGCGGGCGACGCCTTCGCCGACCGGCGAAGAGATGTACAACTCGGAGAAGACGCCGGCCTCGGTGCGCAGGGAGTTCAACAGCCGCTTCTTCGGTTCATCCATGGTCAGCCGGCCCTTGCGGTCGAGCATTTCGATGGATTCCGGTTTCTGGCGCAGCAGGAAAACCCAGTCCGAGCAGTTGAAGGCTGCTTCCATCTGGGTCGAACCGTAGAAGTCGTCGGCACTCTGGGTCGCCGTGCCGAGGGCACCGCCGTACTTGCGGGCACGCCGGGCCGCTTCCTCGATGACGGCAGCCTTGACCGGATCGTCGGCGCCGATGTCGCCCAGTTGCTGTTTCAACTCGTCGACGAAGAGCACCTTGCGCCGGTTGCGGGTCAGGTACATCTCACCGGTGATCCGATGGAGCAGCAGGATGTTCACCACCGCGTGCAGATCGGGCCGGCGTTTCAGCTCCTCGTTCTCGATGACGATGAAGTCATTGGAAAAGTCGATGTTGTTACGGCCTTCGAAGAAGCGTTCGTATTGCCCGCCGCGCGAATAGGGGTTGAGCATGATGGCGAGGTCCTTGATGCGCTGGTCGCCAACCACGCCCAGTTCCTCGATGGTCCCGCTCTTGAACGCGTCGCGCAGGCCGGTGATGCGCAGTTCGTTGCCGTATTCGCGCCAGAGCTTGAGGACCATGGCCGAGATGGCCTTGTACTGGACCTCTTCCAGGGTGTGCTGCATCGAGCACATCTTGGCGATACCGGGCACCAGCATGTCGATGTCCTCGTTGATGTCGACGATGTGGGTGAACGGGTCCAGGCAGATGTCCACGTCGGGTCGGAACTCGATATAGGTGCCCTTGGCCTTGCGGCACAGCTTCTCGAAACTGCGACCGAGATCGAGCATCCAGACCTTGGCGCCGATGGCACGGTAGGACCAGGCCATTTCGTTCATCAGTACCGATTTGCCCGAGCCAGGGGCACCGATGATGGCGAAGTTGTAGTTCCCCAGGTCGTTGTCGAAGATGTCGAGGGTCATCAACTGGCCGCGCCGTCCCCCGAAAACCAGGGCCGGGGTGCGCGTGCCGCGCCATTCGGCGATCAGCGGTGCCATGTGGATGGCATTGGCCATGGTCTTGCGCGTGACCCGGCGCATCTTGACGAGATCCTTGTGGAATTTCTCGGTCAGCGTCATCGGCAGGCTGGCGAGCAAGGCCTGGCGGTGCATGTAGGCGTCGGCATTGAGCTGGAAGCCGCGGCCGCGCCAGATGGCGTTGGCCGCTTCGTGGGCAGCGACCGCCTTGTTCGGGGTGGTGAACAGCGCCAGCTGGTGGTACAGGCTGACCAGGTTGCCACCGGTGTCGATGGCATCGGCGGCCGCCGTCCAGTCCTGCAGCTTCTTGTTGACGTCCGGCATGACGTCGGCCATCTTCGATTTGGCGTTCTGCGTTGCCCGCACATGGTTGGCGGTGACCACCGACTTGGTGAGGTTGGGGTCGAGGACCTGGACGCCGAGGGTGAGCAGGAAGGGTGCGCTGTACTGCAAGGCCGGCTGCATCAGGTCGCCGATCAGCGATCCCATCTGCCACAGGGCGAAGCGTTCCGGAAAACTCTTGATCGAGTAGAAGCGCGCCTCCAGCACATCGGGGCTGGCTTCCTTCCAAAGTGTGAGGCCGCTCGGATGCGGATCCTGGATGGTGTCAAAGTCGACGATCTGGTCGCGCAGTTCGCGGCCGTCGTCGTAATTGAGGTCCGGCGCATCGGTCTGGGAGATGCGGTCGGGGTTGGTGAACAGCGCGCACCAGTTGATCAGGTCGGCGGCATCGCAAACCCGATTCGGCAGCGAGGCCGAGCGCAGGCTGGACGACATCGAGTCGCGCAGGGCGAGCAGTTCATCGCGCTTGTTGAGGTCTTCCGGGTCGCCTGGAAAGGCGACGCTCAGCATCAGCCGGAAATCCCGGATTGTGTAATGGAAGCCGGCGGTCAGCGATTTCTGTGCTCCCTGCAATAGGTGCTCGACGCGCTGCCTGGCTAATTTGCGGAATAGATTTCCGTTACGCGCCGGGCGTCCCCATTGTTTCGCCTGCTCGGCCTGATCCTCATCCTCGACCCGCAGATTGGCGTACTGGCGCAATTGGCTGCGCACCTGCGGCGAGGCGAACAAATGGAACTGGATGCCGGTGCCGGGCGGGCAATTGGCGTAGAGCGAAATCAGCACTTCCGCCATCCGCTCGTCGGCGCCCGACTGTGGCATCAGTTCGAGCATGACGCCCATGCTGTCGCGGTTTACGAAAATCTTCTCGGTGGCGAGATAGGCGGAATAGGGCAGCCAGTTGGCGAACTGTTCGGCCGGTGTGTCTGCCGGCTCGCCAAAGGGGAAGCGCGGCGCATGGGTGTGGTCGTGCGGGCGGGCGAAATGGGGATCGCTGTGGGCGGTGTTCATCTTGACCTCACTGCGCAGGGTTGGCGCCGGCCCTGGGCAGCGGCGGGCGTTGCAACATCGGTAGGAGGGACGGTGTACTGGCGCCGGGCTCTGAGTTCGTCTCAGTGGCCGGCTTGGGCGGCGGCCTCAGCGGAGCATAGACATCGCGGATCTGGCGTTGCACGTGATCGATCTGCCACTGGCCGTTGTCGACCTGGACATAGACGTAGCCTTGATCGTAGAGATCGCCGTCGGCGTCTTCCCAGGGTTTGATCCACAGCCGCAGGATGCGGGACTGGGTGCGCAGGGGAGTGGGCGTTACGGCCATGCCGGGTGCGTTGGCTGTTGTCGAGGAAATGGGGCGTCGAACCGTCGGGGAAGAGCTTTCTTCGGATCCCTCTTTCTGGTGCCGTGCGGATCGTCGTGCCTGCTGGCTGGGCAGATTGTTGTGAAGGGCGTTGGCGTAGGTGCCGGATACCGAGTCGCAGGCAACGCCATCAGGTGCCTTGCAGGCGTACTTCGAGTCGCCGCCCAGGCCGGACATGTTCATGCAGGCGGCCAAGGGGAGAAGCAGGCAGACGGTACCGAGTCGCAAGATCAGCGTCTTCATGGCTACTTCTCCGGTGCTGCTTGCGAAGCAGTTGCTGCGAGCCGTGCCTCGATCACGGCTCGCCCGACGAACCCTTCGCTACGGCTGCTATCCGCCCAGATCAGGGTGGGCGTGCCCTGTACCCCAAGTTGGCGGGCCAGTGCCAGGTTGCGACCGATCGGGTGGTCGCAGGCAGTGGCGGTGTTGAGCAGGCTGTCGTCGCCGTCGAGCATCAGGCGCCGCCAAGCTGCCGCGCGATCCGCCGCACACCAGACAGCGATCGGTTTGGTTTCGCCCAGGAAAGGCAGCAGGAAGGTGTAGATGGTGATGTTGTCGAGGTTGGCCAACTCCGCTTCCAGCTGTTTGCAGTAAGGGCAGCTCGGGTCGCTGAAAACGGCCACCCGGCGCTGGCCGGCGCCGCGCACGGTCTTGATCGCGTCGCTCAGTGGCAACTGTTCGAAGCGGATCGGGGCTGCTGCGGTTGGCTGGTATTTCTGTGGCACATCGTCGGGGCTTTGGGCCTTGCCGGCCTGGGCTAGTTTCGGGCCGGTCAGGTCGCTCATGCTCTGGGTGTCGAACAGATGACCAAAGAGAAAGTAGCGCGGCTGCCTGGCCGACACGTAGGCTACGTTGCCGTTCATCCAGACCTCGTAGAGGCCGGCGACGGGCGTGCGGGCGATACTGGAGAACTGCGTTCCCGGGTGGGCTTTCTGCAAGGCCGACAGCAGTTGCGTCTCGTCGGGCGTGGCGGCATTGACGGCGAAGCAGGTGCCCAAAAGGATCGTGCTCAAGGCCGCGACGAGGGCTCGCCGGCGCATGGGTTTAGTAATTGCCATCGTCCGAGGTCTCCAGATAACGGGTTTCAGGGGAATTGGCGAAGCGGGCGGATGCTGGCTCGCCTGTTGTCATCGGCACATCGATGCGCACGCCTTTGGTGATCACCACGTCGACCGCGCGGCCGGCATCCACTTCGATGACCGGGAAGGTGTTCTCGGCGAGCTTGATGTAGTACTGGGCCAGCCGGTCGAGGGCCTTGCCGACACCCGAACCGAGGCCGGCGCGGTAGGCTTCGGATCCGGTGGCACTGGCGACCGTACCGAGGGCCGACGTGCTGTATTCAGTCGACGAGGTGGCCAGGCCCTGGCCGATGCCGCTGACCACGCCAGCCAGCAAGGCGTTGGCGAGCATCTGCCCCTGCTTGGTGACCAGCCGCCCGCGCATGCCGACCTTGCCATCCTCGCCGTAGATCGAGCCCTGAATCTTGACTTCCAGCGTCGCGCCATCGCTCCGCACACAAGACAGACTCTCAGTTCGCAGGTAGGCGCGCTCGGAACTGATGTCACCGTAGCCGGCGGCCACCACGAAGCACTCGCGGTATTCGGCGCGGAAACGGTTGGGCAGGAAGGCGTTATCTGAGAGGCGGATCAGGACTGGATGTGGATTGGATTGCGATTGACCGCCGGTCGGCGCATCCAGGCCACCCAGCAGCGTGCCGCGGGTAAAACTGACCGGCAGGAAGGTGGAAACGGTCTTGGCAGATGCTGGTGATCCTGATCCCGTAGCGCGGTCGGCTTTCTCGCCGGGGTTGGCGAGCAGGGCGCGCTCGGCCACCGTAATTCGGGTGATCGCTGGCGTTGGCGCCATCACTGGGCTCAGCGCCGGCAGGTCGCCGGGCGTGCCGCTCGGCATGGCTCCGGTGGGCAAGCCCTTGGACGGCGGTGGCGCGGGGGGCAGGCTCGCCGCCGGCGGCATGGCTGGGGCTGGCGTCGGCGGCGGGGGCGTAGCGGCGGCCTGCTGGGTCGATGTGAGACGCTGTTCCAGTTCGGTAAAGCGCTGCATCGTTTTCGCTTCGAAGGTCTGGCGATCCTTGTTGAGTCGTCCCTGTTCTTCGCGTTCGTTCTCATACTGGGCAAGCTTGCGCCCGGCCGTGCCGACCCACTGATCGACCGGATTGACCTGGGCGCCGGGCGACATGACGCCGATGTTGGTGACCGAACTGGCTGGCCCGGCGGCGGGGTGCGTTGTGCTCGCGGGCGGACTGCTCGCGGTGAATGCGAAAATTGACCAGAGCAGCCCGACCCCGCCGGCCATCAGGGCACCAAGCATGGCGTACTGACGTTGCCGCGGGGAAAGGCGCTGCAGCAATTGCTGCGGAATGCCCCGCAGCGTTTGCATCCACTGACGCGGCGTAGTCATGGCGTCTCTCCGCGGCGGATCACGTAGACGCTGGTGCTCTCGCCGGAACGAAGGTTGTGGTGCTCGACGGCAATGCCGACGACGCTGTCCCGTTCGCGGTCGAATTCCTGTTCGGCTAGCACCATGGGAGCATCGCTGATGTTCTGCAGCAGGTATTTCTCGCCGACCAGACCGCGTCCCTCGTACTGGCGCACACGGGAAAAACGCGCCTCGTTCCACAACGGCAGCGTGCCGCGGGTCTCTTCGACCCTGATATCCGGCGGCACCCGATCCGAAGCCATGGCCACCAGGAGTGCCTTCATGGCCCGTACTTGGTTGGGCGACGGGCCGGCCGGGGGCTGGCCCAATGGCGCATGCTTCAATGCCTTCGGCGTCCTGTCGCGGATGACGATCGTGTCGGCCGGGGTATCCGAACGGCGCAGCAGCAGCGTGTAGGTGGCGTTGGACGATGCGACGAAGAGATTAATCGGCTTGGCGGAATCGCCGACCGGACGAACATAGATTTCACCCTTGTCGCGGTCGCAGGTCAGCGCGATCTCGCCGGCTGGATTGAGCGGTGATGAACCCGTACCGGCGGGCGTCATGCCCGGGCTGGCGGGAAGCGCTGCCGCAGTGCCGCATTGGCTCGAATGGATATTGCCGAAAACATCGGTGATCGCCCCCCCTTCGATGCGGATGCGGGTCGGTTCGCGGATCGACAGGATGGCTTCGACCGCCGCGCCGTCGCTGGCCTCGACCAGTTGCAGAGCCTGGGCGGGCAGGGCCGCCATGGTGGCGATACAGGCGACGGTCCGCACAGTGCTCATCGTCCATCCGCGCCGAAGCATTGGAACAGCTCGGGCTAGTGCCTGGCAGGTATCAGTTGCCGACATTGGGTACCTCCTTGAAACTTTTCAGATGCATGCGCGCGCCGGCGTAGCTGAAGTCGACCCGATAGGCCTTGAGGTCGTTGGCCGTCTCGAACCCGTTGACCAGGGTGCGCAGGCGGCCGCGAATGACGACGCTTTGGCCTTCTTCGCTGGGGACCAGTTGCTGGGGTGCGAAGACGGTGGCGGCGTTGATGCGCTTCAGGCGTTCGGCTTCCACTTCCTGTCGGGTCTTCAGCGGGCCGTACTGGTCGGGTTCGACGTAGCCGAGCAGAATTTCCTTCTTCCAGTCGATCGAGGCCGGCGTCACGTCGAGGATCAGCCAGGCGATGAAACTTCCCATCTGCTCGAGGTACTCGTTGCTGGCTTTGTCACGGGTGACCCAGAAGGTCTTGTCGATCGAGGGCGGCACGACGATGGTACGTACCGTGCCGAGCAGGTTGAGGATGACCACCAGGGCAAGAATCTGGCCGGCAGCCAGGATGCCGACGGCGAGACCGAGCCCCCGGTTGCGGCGGCGCATTTCCTTGATGTCGCCGTTGAGTTGTTCGAAGTCCATGGGTTCTTCTCCTTGGCTCAGCCGACCATGCGGCGGATGTGCGACGGCGGCGTGGCGCGCATGGTGGTCAGCGGACTGGCCGGCAGGTGCCAGTACAGCCAATGGATGGCGAAGGCCGGGTGCTTGTCCGCCTTGATGCGCGATATCCAGCGCGAGACGAAAATGCCCGCCGCCATGCAGATGGCGAACGAGGTTTTGCTGCCGGACATGTAGCCCACGAAAAACATGAACAGGATCGGCGCGGCGACATCGACATCCCAGAAGCCGATCTTCCACTGGTCATCGAGACGCCGCGGGATATAGGTGTCTGCTTGCATATCGGCCTCCTGGGGTCGATGCCGGTGTTTCAGATCACCGCGCCCATGATCGCGCCGGCGATCACCAGACCCACAGCGGCAAAAATGGCGAGGCCGACGTAGAACAGGACCGGACCGAAATTGCGTAGCGCGGAGAGCGAGATGAGCGCGACCACGAAGCCGACGAAGCCGACCAGGGCCTTGATGCCGGGGCCGAGCGCGGCGATCTGGGTCAGCGCCGAGGTCAGCGGACCGGTGATGCCGGTAAAGGCGACCAGGTCAAGGGCGTAGCCGGGAAAGGCGATGCCGAGACCAAGGGCGACAGTCGCCAGCAGCGTGGCGACCATGATCGGCTTGCGCGCGGCAAGGCGGGGGGAAGAAAGCAGTACAGCAGTGTTCATGAGTACCTCCAGGGAAGAGTCGAACGTTGAATGGGGTGGAATGGCGGGTAGGCATCGGGATGCCCGGCGGGTGGGAGCGCGTGCTCGGCGGGTGAAGGACAGAAATTGCTCAGTTCGAGCCGCCCGGCCTCATGGCGGAAGGCCGTCGTTCATCTGGAAGACCACCTCGACCCGGCGGTTCTGCGTGCGGCCGGCTTGGGTATCGTTCGGCGCGATGAAGCAACACCCACCTTGTGCCTTGATGGTCAGTGCCGGTGTCAGCGTCGGATAGGTTTTGAGCAGGTAGTCGCGGACCGCCAGGGCGCGCGCGAGCGCCAGCGAATCATTCAAGGCCAACGGCCCGGTGTTGTCGGTACGGCCGATGATCGTGATGCGACTTGCCGACTTCAGGTCGGGCAACGCCCCTTTCAATTCGACGCGGGCGGCAGGGCTCAGCTTGGCGCTGCCGAGTCCAAAGTGCAGGGTGAGCGTGCGGGAAACTTCCTTCTTCGGCGCAGGGGCTGACGGGACAGCCGGGGTGGATGCGACGATGGGGGAGGTTGATTGCTCAGGCGTCTCCAGGGCAAGCGTTTTGGGAGTACGAGTGGGGCAGGTGGGTGGAATGCAGTGTGCAAATGTCGCCTGGCGGCCGAAATCGATCTGGGCCAACTGTGCCGGTGCCGAGTGCTGCGTGATCGCCTGGTGATTGGGGGATGCCGGTGGCGGGAAGAGGCTGCACGAGGCGGCCAGGAGGGTGCAGCCGCTCATAAAGCCGAGCGTGCAGTGGCGTAGCGAGCGGAACTTCATGGCGTCACCCGTACCGCCATCAGGACAAGCAGTTCGCCCGGGGCTGCCGGCTTGAACGTGCTCGGCGCGCTGACGAATTGGCGGCTGCGTTGTGCCGGCAATTGGCGGTATACCCGCCCGGCGTATTGGGCGCGGGCCTTGGCGCAAGCCTCCTCCTTGAGTTGCGAGCAGGCCGCGTTGTAGGCGCCGACTGCATCCCACGTCGCTCCACGTCGGGAAAACAGATTGGACAGCAGCCAGGCGCCTACCTGGATATTGGTGCAAGGATCAAAAAGGTCTGATTCACGGATGCCGTGCCGGGACAACACCGACAGATGACGGCTGTTGATCTGCATGAGTCCGATGTCGTAGGACCCTGTGCGTTGAGCGTGCGAGCGGTTGACGGCCTTCGGATTCAGGTTCGATTCGACCCGGGCGATCGCATAGAGCAGGTCGGCTGATACGCCGTAGCGTTGTCCTGCCTCTCCCCAGCAGGTCTGTGCCTGGGCGGGCGCGGGCGCCAAGATGGCCAAGGCAGTTAGGCCAGCAAAATACAGCGGCAGATGCATGAGTCACCTCTCCAACGAAACCGGAAGCGACCCGCCGGGTAGGCGGGCAGGGAGGTCTGGGCCGTCGGCGGTACGCGGACAGGCAGGGTCGGATTCGGGTTGGTCCGGCGTCTAACCGGGCAGGGTGACGATGAGTTGGCGAGTCAGGAGCGAGTGGATGCCTCTCAGGGAAGTTGGTTAAGGCATCACAAACCTGAGCCAGAGGGCGCATCCCGCCCACGATGGGAACGTTCGGCCATGTTGCGGCGTGCCTGCCGCAGGATACCTGCGCCTGAGCCATCCTCTGCCCGGCACAGGGCGACGCAGGCCGTGGTCAATTGGTCGAGTTGGAACTTGGGGTTGGGGTGCCGGTTAGCGGGCGAACGTTGCAGGTCCAAGAGCAATTGGTACTGGTGCCGCCACATCGATTCACGGCGGCGCGGCGTCTCGGGCGGGCGAAGAACAAGCTCGGTCCATAGAAACCGGAAGATGCGACAGGGAGCATCCTGATATGTGAAGACCAGCGAGACGCTGGCGCTAATGAGATCGGGAAAGCGGAAGGTCGGCGACACGTTGTCTTCGCTTTGCAGGAGACTGTAGAGCCAGTCGTGCTCATCAAGCCACAGGCGCGTCTCGATGACATCCTGTAGAGCGCTCACCTTGGCGGGAGGCGCGGTTTTTCCTTGGTGCGGCGTCGGTGTGGCGGTAAGCATGTGGCGTACCTCGATTCAGTAACAGCGTGTTGCTCGGTGTGAGCGCATGAGTAAAGAGTAGGCCGTCGAGGCTGCGACGTCTCCTGGGAATGGAGGGGTTATGCAGGGGGATTTCGCTACCAGCGAATAGGTCGATAGAGCACCGAACTAAATGTATTTGCCATTAGACGTGGGGCGCAATCGCCATGCTTCACATGGCTCTGTTGTGCTAATCCCGTGAGAGCGGATTGGGGGGATACCCCCAATTTTTGCTACGGGCTTGCTCTTGTGACCAAGCCCGTTTGCCACCGCTTATTTGTCATGTTTTACGCCCATCCACGTCGCATTCTTCTTGTCGGCGGTTGCTTCGCAGACAAGAGCTACTCCGGAAATCGTGGCCTTCTCGCCAACTTTATAGAACTTCCCATCATCCCCGTTGTAGCACTGGGGGTCTTGAGTTGCTTGATCCTGCAATGTTGAGGGTGTGGCATCGGCGGCAACTGCATTGATGGAAACTGCGGCCAGAAGAATAAACAGAATGCGCATAGTTACTCCTTGTTGAACCTCCCTGAAATTAAGCCGGGGTCGCTCACGACAGCGTTAACTCCATGTCACAAAACTGTCGTTGAGAAATTTATACAGTTCAATTATTATGGAAGTATGACTATCAAAGAAGCCGTGGCCGCGCTAGGTGCGCTGGCGCAAGAAACCCGTTTGCAAATTTTCCGGTTGCTCGTTCAGGCGGGAACCGAGGGGCTTTCTGTCGGTGCAATTGCTGAACGCCTTGGCACAGCGGCGAACGGTCGCCTTTCATTTCACTTGAAAGAATTGGCTATTGCCGGGTTGGTTACTGCCAACCAGTCAGGTCGCTTCGTCTATTACTCGGCCAACTATTCGGCAATGAATGACCTGTTAACCTACTTGACAGAACATTGCTGTAGCGGCGCTTCCTGCGGAATCGAAGTTGTTCCCTGCGATCCTGAAAAAAATTCCTAAATAACCCAGATACCGACAAACACCATGCCCAAATCCATCTACAACGTTCTTGTCCTCTGTACCGGGAATTCAGCTCGTTCCATTCTTGGCGAAGCCTTGTTCAACCATCTTGGCCAAGGTCGTATTCGTGCTTACTCGGCGGGTAGCCAGCCGTCGGGAAAAGTGAATCCGGTCGCCTTGGAAACCCTCGATAAGCATGGCGTTACCCAACCGGAAGCGCGCAGCAAATCGTGGGACGAATTTGCCGCTCCGGGGGCTCCTGAGATTGACTACATCTTTACGGTCTGTGCGAGTGCCGCCGGCGAGACCTGCCCTGTCTGGATTGGGCATCCGACTACCGCGCACTGGGGAATTCCCGATCCCGCTCATATCGAACCGATGTCTGAGCGTGTTGAGGCTTTTGAAGTTGCCTATGCTCAGTTGGAGCGTCGGATCAAGGCCTTCCTTGCTTTGCCGCTTGAGACAATGTCCGCTGCAGATATCAAGGCAGCTGCCAAGCGGATTCACGAGGAAGCGGCTGCTCAGGAATAAGGGCATGCTTCGTAGATTCCATTTTCGTGAGGCGCGAAACTGGTGACCAGTGAGCCTATCGCCGTGAGCGTATTGTTCGTGGATTGGTGCAATTCATGCGGCTCCATCATGGCGGAGGCGATCTTCAATCATTTGGCGCCGGATGGTTGGCTCGCCTCCAGTGCTGGATATCAGCCAGCGAAAGACGTTCATCTGCGGGTGGTTTCATTGCTGAGCCGATATGCAATTCCAACGCATCTGCTAAAACCCAAATCGATTGAGCACGTGTTTATCAAGCCGCAAAAGATCATCACGTTTTGCGAAGACTCAACACTGCTCAATACACGCCGATCTATTAATGAGCAGGATGCAGAGCGCTGGCTAGTTTGCGATCCGGAAGAGGCAAGCGGTTCACATGACGAGCTGGATTTGGCTTTTTTGAAAGCCTTCCGGCAGTTGGAGTTTGCGATCGGAGAGTTGATCGACAATTTGAGGTCAGAGTCTCAAGCAGCTGGGTGACACAGGATTTTTTGTGGCCGATGCTATCAATGGCGCCGGTAGATCAGATATATCTTTTCAAGGAGTAACTTCATGTCAGTGATTCAAATTTTTGACCCTGCCTTGTGCTGCAGCACCGGCGTCTGTGGTGTTGATGTCGACCAACAATTGGTCAGCTTTTCTGCCGACGTTGATTGGGCCAAGCAGCAAGGTGCTCAAATTGAACGTTTCAATCTTGCCCAGCAGCCCATGGCCTTCGCCGAGAGCGCTGTCGTCAAAGGTTTTCTTGAACGTTCGGGCCAAGAGGCATTGCCGCTGATTCTGGTCGATGGCGAGTTCGCCCTGGCGGGTCGCTACCCGAACCGTACTGAATTGGCGCGCTGGGCAAAAATCGATGTTGCTGCGGTCGACGAGGAAAAGCCGGCAAAAAGCTGTTGCAGTGGTTCCAAGTGCTGCTAACCATTTAAGGCTCACTATGAAATTCCTCGAACAGCCGCCGCGCTACCTGTTTTTTACGGGCAAAGGTGGTGTGGGTAAAACCTCGATTGCCTGCGCTACCGCAATTCAACTGGCCGCAGCAGAACGCCGCGTTCTGCTGGTCAGCACCGATCCCGCCTCGAATGTCGGGCAGGTATTTGGTGTGGAAATCGGTAATCGCATTGTCGGGATTGATGCTGTTCCGGGATTGTTTGCGCTGGAAATCGATCCGCAAGCAGCCGCTCAGGCCTACCGGGATCGAATCGTTGGTCCCGTGCGCGGTGTGTTGCCTGACGCTGTGGTTAAAGGAATCGAAGAGCAACTGTCCGGCGCGTGCACCACTGAAATTGCCGCCTTCGACGAGTTCACCGCGCTGCTGACTGATTCTGCCCTGGTTGCCGGCTACGACCACATCATCTTCGATACCGCACCGACCGGGCACACCATCCGCCTGTTGCAACTGCCTGGGGCATGGACGGGCTTTCTCGATGAGGGCAAAGGCGATGCTTCCTGTCTGGGGCCTTTGGCCGGGCTTGAAAAGCAGCGCACCCAGTACAAATCTGCGGTTGAAGCCTTGGCCGATCCCGTGCGGACGCGGCTGATACTGGTTGCTCGTGCCCAGGCGGCAACGCTGCGCGAAGTCGCTCGGACACACGAGGAGTTGGCTGGCATTGGCCTTAAACAACAATACCTGGTGATCAATGGTGTTCTATCCGAGGCGGATGTCGGTGAAGATATCCTGGCCAAGGCCATCTTCAAGCGCGAGCAGGCTGCTTTGCTCGATATTCCGGTAGCCTTGAAAGCCCTGTCAATCGATCAGGTTGGATTGAAGCCGTTCAATCTGGTCGGTCTGGCTGCACTTCGCAAACTGCTTGTTGCCAATGCTGTCGATGTTGCATCGGAGGTTCAGGCAGCGACCGTTCTCCCCGAGGTTCCCAGTCTGTCGGTGCTGGTGGATGGTATCGCGGCCGATGGTCATGGACTGGTCATGTTGATGGGCAAGGGGGGCGTGGGCAAAACGACGCTGGCGGCTGCCGTCGCCGTCGAACTGGCCAGTCGCGGCTTGCCGGTTCATCTGACCACGTCAGATCCGGCCGCGCATTTGTCGGAAACCCTGGCTGGCAGTCTTGAGCATCTGACGGTCAGCCGAATCGATCCGCACGCCGAAACCGAGCGTTATCGCCAGCATGTTCTGGAAAGTAAGGGGGCAACGCTGGATGCCCAAGGCCGGGCGCTTCTGGAAGAAGACCTGCGTTCTCCCTGCACCGAAGAAATCGCCGTATTCCAGGCTTTCTCGCGGGTTATCCGAGAGGCCGGCAAGAAATTTGTCGTCATGGACACGGCACCGACCGGCCATACCTTGCTGCTGCTTGATGCCACTGGCGCTTATCACCGCGAGATCGCCCGCCAGATGAGCGGCAAGGATATGCATTACACAACGCCGATGATGCAGTTGCAGGATGCCAAGCAGACCAAGGTGCTGATAGCGACGCTGGCCGAAACCACGCCAGTTCTCGAAGCCGCCAACTTGCAGTCGGATTTGCGCCGCGCCGGTATCGAGCCCTGGGCATGGATCATCAACAACAGCGTGGCGGCAGTGCAGTCATCTTCTCCACTACTGCGTCAGCGTGCGCTCAATGAGTTGGCCCAGATTGACCTGGTTGTCCATACACATGCCGTACGTTACGCCGTTGTTCCGCTGATTCAGGATGAGCCAGTTGGTGTTGAGCGTTTGCGCGCTCTGGCCAATTGCCATCCGGTTGCAGCCTGACAGGAATCAATCATGAGTGAAGTAACAAAAAAACTATCCTTCCTGGACCGCTATCTGACGGTATGGATCTTTGCCGCCATGGCATTGGGTATCGGTCTTGGCTATTTTGTGCCGGGTACCGAGGCTTTCATCAACCGGTTCCAGGTTGGGACGACCAACATTCCCATCGCCCTCGGGCTGATCCTGATGATGTACCCGCCCTTTGCCAAAGTGCGCTACGAGGAATTGCCTGACGTATTCAAGGACAAGAAGGTGCTTGGCCTGTCATTGGTGCAGAACTGGATACTCGGGCCGATCCTGATGTTTGCGCTGGCCATCATTTTCTTGCCGGACAAGCCCGAATACATGGTTGGCCTGATCCTCATCGGACTCGCCCGCTGTATCGCCATGGTCATTGTCTGGAACGAGATCGCCAAGGGCTCGACCGAATATGCCGCCGGCCTGGTTGCTTTCAACTCGATCTTCCAGGTGCTATTCTTCAGCATCTATGCTTGGTTCTTTGTGACCGTGCTGCCGCCGATGTTTGGACTTTCCGGCATGGTGGTCGATATCTCGATTGGTCAGATCGCCGAAAGCGTCTTTATCTACCTTGGCATTCCCTGCGTCGCCGGTGTGCTGACCCGCGTCGTCATGCTGCGCTACGTTAGCAAGGAGTGGTACCACGCGCATTTCGTACCGAAAATTGGTCCGATTACGCTGGTTGCGCTGCTGTTCACCATCGTCGTCATGTTCAGCCTCAAGGGGCAGCTGATTGTCACCATCCCACTCGATGTGGTGCGCATCGCCATCCCGCTGCTGATCTACTTTGTGGTCATGTTCCTGTTCTCGTTCTACATGAGCCGGAAGGTCGGGGCGAACTACAAAAAGTGCACCACACTGTCGTTCACCGCAGCCAGTAACAACTTCGAGCTGGCCATTGCCGTGGCGATTGCCGTCTATGGCATCAACTCCGGTGCTGCTTTTGCGGCGGTCATTGGCCCGCTGGTCGAGGTGCCGGTGATGATTGCGCTGGTCGGTCTGTCGTTGTGGTTTCAGAAACGCTTCTTCAAAGGTGAAGCGGCCTGATAATACGAAGCAACGATTCTTGAGGAATGGTGATGCTTGAATACGATATTTTTGCGCAAAGGCTATCGGCACATGGCAGCATCGCCACAACCAAATGCGCCGAAGTTAAGCTCGATACCGATCTCGATGGTCGGCAGGATGCCTTCAACCCGGCTGAGCTGCTCTTGGCAGCTCTGTCGGCCTGCATGCTGAAGGGTATCGAGCGGGTAACGCCCATCCTCAAGTTCGAATTTCGAGACGTTGCGATTCAGATTCACGGCTGGCGGCAGGACTCGCCGCCCAAGATGGACCGGATCGAATACACCATCTGGGTCGATACCGATGAGCCGGATCGTCGTCTCGAACTACTGCACGAGAACGTTCGCAAGTACGGGACGGTGTTTAATACCGTGTCGGCCGGTTGCGATCTCAAAGGGCAATTGTTGCGTGGCAAGCCGGAGTAGGCGATGACCACGCCTTGTCTTCTCGGAGCCTGGTCGGCGACCGAGGCCGAACTGCGAGGTTATTTGCGGCATCGCATGGGCCACCAGGAAGACGTCGAAGACCTTCTGCAGGAGGTCTTCATCAAGGCATTGCGCCAGGATGGTCGTTTCTGTCAGATCGAGAATCCTCGTGCCTGGTTGTTTCAGGTCGCCCGCAATGCCTTGGCCGATCGCTTGCGCGTGGTCCGGGAGCACATCGCGTTACCGGACGACTTGGCTGTCCAGAAACCGGAGTTGCCTCCCCTGGTGGACGATCTGACGCAATGTCTGCCCCGTGTACTGTCAGAACTTTCTGATGAAGACCGTCTGGCAATCACCCTCTGTGATATTGAAGGCAGATCGCAACAGGACTTGGCTGATCGCCTGGGAATTTCCCTGTCTGGCGCAAAGTCACGAATTCAACGGGCTCGCAAGCGACTTAAAGCGCAGATGGAGTTAGGTTGCAAAGTGCGCTATGACGAAAGTGGCAATGTGTCCGGCTTTACACCCCGCCCGCCGATTGCCGGTTGAGATACGCATCCGTATCGTCCATAAATGGATAGGGTTTCATAGCCAACTTTTTAGGGAAATGGCTGCGTCTTTTTGACGAGTGATTCGTCTCCTACACTGTGTATTCGATGCAAGGAGATTGTCATGAGCGCTCGTCAAATCGTTATCTGTTCTCCCGTCCGCACCGCCATCGGCACCTACGGCGGTAGCCTTAAAGCCACGCCGGCCGTAACTCTAGGCGGGGCGGTCATTGGTGAGGTATTACGGCGTTCTCAACTCGACCCGGCCAAGGTCGAATCTCTCGTAATGGGGCAGGTGATTCAGGCCGGCAGCAAGATGAATCCAGCCCGCCAGGCCGGCATGGCTGGTGGATTACCTGTTGATATACCGGCGATGACGGTTAACCGCGTGTGCGGCTCAGGCGCTCAGGCGATTGTCAGCGCCGCCCAGGAAGTCTGGGCAGGTTTCACCAACTGCGCCATCGCAGGCGGTATGGAAAACATGGATATGGCGCCCTATGTCCTGCCGCAGGGTCGTTGGGGAGCGCGCATGGGTGACGTGCAACTGTTCGACAGTATGTTGCTGGATGGCCTCAACGATGCATTTTCCGGCCAGCACTCAGGATGGCACACGGAGGATCTGGTCGAAAAATTCGCTATCAGCCGCGATGACCAGGATGCCTGGGCGCTCCGCTCACAACTGAATTTCTCCAAGGCTCAGGCCGAAGGCAAGTTCGTGGCTGAAATCGTCCCAATCAGCATCAAGGGGTGCAAAGGTCCGGAATCTTTCGACAAGGACGAGCACAACCGGCCTGAAACCACCGCCGAGTCACTGGCCAAACTGCGTCCGGCTTTCCGCAAGGATGGCACGATCACCGCCGGCAATGCCCCTGGCCTCAATTCTGGCGCAGCAGCCATGCTGGTTGCCGAACGCGGTTGGGTGGAGGCTCAGGGTTTGCAGCCGATGGCCCGGCTGGCAGGCTACGGCATCGCAGCGGTCGAGCCTGGCTTCTTCGGGATTGGCCCGGTGCCCGCCGTGCGTCAGGCACTGGCCCGTGCTGGCTGGCAGGTCGGTGATGTTGACCGGATGGAGGTCAATGAAGCGTTTGCTGCCATTGCCATCGCTTGCACTCGCGAACTGGGATTTGCCCAGGAAGTGGTGAACGTCGAGGGCGGCGCGATTGCCCATGGACATCCAATCGGTGCTTCCGGTGCAGTATTGACGACGCGTTTGTTGCACGCCATGCAACGAGAAGGCTTGAAGCGTGGCGTCGTCACGCTCTGTATTGGTGGCGGCCAAGGGATCGCCCTGGCACTGGAAATGATTTAAAGCGCATTATGCTGATATCAACCGGGCGCCGGTTCTGAGGAGATTGATATGGAAAATCCCATTCACAGACTTAGCGATCTTTTTCGCCAGTTGGGATTGCCTGACGAACCGGCGGCAATGGAGGCCTTCATTGCCAGCCATCGCCCCTTGCCCCAGGGTATTTCACTTGCCGATGCCAAGTTCTGGACGCCCAGCCAGGCGCAGTTTCTCAGGGAAGAGATCAGTGAAGATGCCGACTGGGCAGAACTGGTCGATACCCTTGCTTCACTTCTTTCATAACAACAGGAGACGATCATGAATATCATCCAGCAAATTCTTGAGTCCTTCAGCGGCACCTTGCCGAACGACAGCAAAACGGCAGCGGCCATCGCCCGTAATGCCTCGCCCGAAGAAATCGCCGCTTGCGCCACCGAAGAAGGCTTGCATGCGCTGGCCGGTGCCCTGTTCGAAGCCTGCGAGGAAGGTGGTGGTGCCAATGCTGCTTTGGATAGCGATTCGCATGTGGTTAGCGCGCTAACCAGCCGTCTCCAGGAATTTCGCAAGGATTTGCCGCCCGGTTGCGAGACCGCCAAGCTGATCGACGCCGGGGCGCATATTGAAGAGATTTCCGAAGCGGCCCAGAAAGAAGGTCTCACATCGCTTGCCACCATGCTGTTCGAAGCTGAGCAGGAACAGGACAAAACTTGAGGGGCTGATGCTCTGTAGCGGGTCAATATCAGCCCGGCTTACGGCTGAAGGGTGGGGTGTCAGGATTATTCAGGAGCCGATCATGCAAAAAAGATTCATCGCTGTTCTGGTTCTCTGCGTCTTGATGATTGGCGAAGCTTCGGCCCGCGGGCCATGGCGAGCCAGTGAGGCGAATACCCGAGGCTGGCAGTTCATGACTCCGGAAGAGCGGATTGAGCACCAAACCCGGATTCGTGGCTTTACCACGCTGGAGGAATGCCGAAGCTATCAGGTCAGTCATCATCAATTGATGGAAGAGCGGGCCAGGCAGCGCGGAATGGCACTGCCCAGTGGAGGGCAGGATATCTGTGAGCATCTGAAACCGGCAAAGCCGCAACCCTGAGGCTTGATTCGATCGAGACGGTAGCCCATCATGTCTCTCCTGCGCTTTCTGTCCATTCCCCTGCTGATCCTGGCAGCGACGGCTGGCCCTGTTTTTTGGGCGATGCCGGATGGGCTGGGGCTGGCGCGCAGTCTCGGTATTGTCGTGGGTTGGGCCGGTTGTGGACTCCTACTGGCCAGTCTCCTGCTGATGCTAAGGGAGCCACGACTGGCCAGAGGCCTGGGTGGGCTGGAAAGGATGTACCGCTGGCATCACTGGGCAGGCACGGCGGCATATGTATGCTTGCTGGCGCATCCGCTGCTTCTGGCGGGCGATGCCTTGCCGAATAGTCGGCAACTGGCATGGCAGACACTATCGCCCTTTGATCAAGGCTGGCCGGTCTGGCTCGGCTGGCTGTCCTTGCTCCTGCTGATGGTTGGCCTCGCCGTCACCTTTGAGCGGCGCATTCCTTATCGAACCTGGCGCTGGCTGCATATTGGACTCGGGCTGGCAGTGTTGCTCGGCTTGCTGCACCTGGTCTTGCTCGGCATCGACGAGCCGGTATGGCCGATTTTTGGGCTTGCCGCTGTCTTTCTCGGCTGGCGCATTGTCCGCGAAGATTTGGGCCTTGCAGCTCAACCCTACATCGTGCAAAGCACCAAAACGGTGGCCAAGGATATGGTTGAGATATCACTCAAACCATTGGCCGAAGCCGTGTCCGTCATGCCCGGGCAGTTTGTGCTGGTTGCCTTTTTTGCAGGCCCCACATTCAGGGGCTGTGGGGAGTTTCATCCTTTCACTGTCAGCGCGGTCGGGGCAAGCGGTGAGATTCAGGTTGGTGTGAAAGCACTCGGCGATTGCACGCAGAAAATCCAGTCGATTGAGCCGGGGGTGATGGCTCGGGTACACGGTGCCTTCGGCAATTTTCTGGCCGATCGTCCGTCATCGCCACAACTCTGGGTTGCCGGCGGCATTGGCATTACGCCGTTCCTGGCACAAATACGGGCTGGGTTGCTCAAGCAGCAGACGCTGCTCCTCTATCTTTATCGCGCCGAGGCAGATGCTGCTTTCATGGATGAGATTAAGGCAATCGCTGGGCGCGATCCGAACCTCTCTCTCCGAGCAGTGGCGACCGGTAATGATGTTCCCGATCTGGCTCTCCTCCTGCCCGATGCCGCCGCCCTGACTCAACATGATTGCTATTTGTGTGGCCCACCGGGCATGGTCGCCGGCCTGAGAAAGGCGCTTAGCCTCAAAGGCATTACGCCCCGTCACGTCCATTTTGAAAACTTCGAGTTCAGATAATGCGCCGCTTCTATATTTCGACGACCCTGTTGTTCTGGCTGCTGGTCACAGCCTTCTGGGCGGGAAGCCTTTGGGTGCCTCCGTCCGAACAAAGCCAAGCCGTTGCGGCTGAGAAAACCTATTCCAAAGCCGATCTCGCCAAACATGCGACACCGGATAACTGCTGGATGGCGATTCGCGGTAGCGTTTATGACTTCAGTGCCTATTTGCCCGAGCATCCGTCGCGACCGGATTTGATCGAGCCTTGGTGCGGGAAAGAGGCGACCGAGGCCTACAATACAAAGACAAAAGGACGCCCGCATACGCCTTATGCCGACGAATTGCTGGCCAAATACAAGATAGGAAAGCTTGCTGCGGACAAACCAAAATGATCGAGCTGTCGACCGCCTCCTCTCCGTTTGAAACGGCAAGGCCCTGTTGCCTGACACCGAATGGGCCACCATTGGGGGTGATTGAGGAAGTGCATGGCCCGGTCATCGATATCCTCTGTGAACGTCTGCCGCCACTGCATCAGGCGGTCTATATCTGCCTCGATGGCGAGCGCTACACGTTCGAAGTGCATCGCCACTTGGACGAGTCACGGGCGCGGGCCATTGCCCTGCATCGCACCGGTGGATTGCGCCGGTTGATGCCGGTTTTCGATACCGGCGGGCCGCTGGAGGTGCCGGTCACACCCGATTGCCTCGGTCGCCTGCTCGATATTTTTGGCCGTCCGCTCGATGGCGGACCGTTGTTGAATATCAGCGAAACAAGACCGATCGTCGCCGCCCCGGCACCGCTTTCCGACGCTAGCGGGATGGGCGAAATCCTGCCGACCGGCATCAAGGTCATCGACCTGCTGTGTCCCTTTGTACGCGGCGGCAAGACCGGCCTATTCGGCGGCGCCGGGGTCGGCAAGACGGTGCTGATCATGGAGTTCATGAACGCCATCGTCCGCCTGCACCAGGGCGTTTCGGTCTTCGCCGGGGTCGGCGAGCGCATCCGCGAGGGCCATGAGCTGTGGCATGACATGCAGGACGCCGGGGTCATGCCGCGCACCCTGATGGTTTTTGGCCAGATGGACGAATCGCCAGGTGTGCGTTTCCGGATTGGGCTGTCGGCCCTGACTTATGCCGAATACCTGCGCGACCATGTCGCCAAGGAAGTGTTGTTCCTGATGGACAACGCCTTCCGTTTTGTCCAGGCCGGCAGCGAATTGTCGGGCTTGCTTGGGCGGATGCCGGCGACGGTGGGTTACCAACCGACCCTGCTTTCGGAAGTAGCCGAACTGCAGGAACGAATTTCCTCGACGCGCAGCGGCAATATCACCGCAGTCGAAGCCGTCTATGTGCCGGCCGACGACATGACCGACCCGGCTGTCGGTGCCATCCTTGCCCATCTCGACACCACGGTCATCCTGTCGCGCAACCAGGCGGCCAAGGGGATTTATCCCGCCGTCGATCCGCTTGCCTCGGGCAGCCGCATGATGGATCGCGTTACCCTCGGCGAACGGCATTACCGTGTGGCGAAAACGGTGCGCGAACATCTGGCACGCTACCGTGAGCTTGAAGACATCATCGCCATGCTCGGCCTGGAAGCGCTGTCGGAGGCCGACCGGCTGACGGTACTGCGGGCCCGCCTGCTCCAGCGTTATTTGACCCAGCCATTTTTTGTCGTTGCCGAACACACCGGCATTGCCGGTGCCTCGGTGCCGCTGGAAACCACGCTGGGCGATTGCGAGGATTTCATCACCGGCAAGTATGACGATCTGCCGGAAGAACGCTGCTATATGCGCGGCAGCATGGAGGGCGCCCGATGAGCGGTATTACCCTGCATCTGAACAGTGCCGTGCGTAGCGAGCGGATCGACAACGTGGCGAGCTTTGTCGGTACGGATGCCAGCGGTAGCTTCGGCATCCAGCCAGGCCGAGCCCGCTTCATGACCATCCTCGACTATGGCCTGTCGCGTTACCGCACGCCAGATGGCGAGTGGTTCTACCTGGCCTGCCCGGGTGCCGTGCTCAACTTTGCCGACAACCAGCTTACGGTGAATACCCGGCGTTACCTGTGCGATCCCGATTACCAGCGTATTTCCAACTTGCTGGCCGGCCAATTGGCCGAGGAAGAAGCCGAACTGAAGAGCGTCAAAGAGAACCTGCTGCAGATGGAACAAGCGCTATTCCGGCGTTTGCGTAATCTGGAAAGGTGGCCGGGATGAACGACGAAAAATGGCGAAACGATGTCGCTCGCGATACCGAGCGCCTGAAGACGGCCGAGCGCAATCGCCGTTCGCTGCTCGCCCAGAGCGTTTTCCTTGGCAGCCTGTCGGTGCTCTTCATCGTTCCGCTGCTGGCCGGTGCTTATCTCGGGCGCTGGCTGGACAGCCAGGGTGACGGCTACACGGTACGCTGGACGATGAATCTGATCATCCTCGGCCTGGCGCTGGGTATCTTCAATGTCTATTTCTTTATCCGGAAGTATTGGTAATGGAAGCGGCGAGCGTTGTCTTCACCCTTGGCTGGTTGCAGATCACCAGCACGGTGGTCACCACTTGGGGGCTGATGCTGGTTTTTGGCGTCGGCTGCTGGTTGGCAACTCGCAATCTTTCGGTCAATCAACCCGGCTTGGTACAGACGGCGCTGGAAGGCGTGGTTCAGTCCATCGAAGCCGCCATCGAAGGTGTTCTTCCGGGTAGAGCCGGATTGTTACTCCCCTTTATTGGCACCCTCTGGTTGTTTGTCGCGGTGGCCAACCTGACCGGGCTGGTACCGGAACTGCATTCACCGACCGCTGACCTGTCGACTACCGCTGCGCTGGCCTTTGTGGTTTTCCTGTCGGTGCATTGGTATGGCATCCGTACTTCGGGCCTGAAGGACTATCTGAAGCACTACCTGACACCGAGTCCGATCCTGCTGCCTTTTCATATTCTCGGCGAGTTTTCCCGAACGCTGGCGCTGGCCATGCGCCTGTTCGGCAACATCATGAGCCTCGAAATGGCGGCGCTGCTGGTGTTGCTGGTCGCCGGCCTGCTCGTACCGGTTCCGGTATTGATGCTGCACATCGTCGAGGCGCTGGTCCAGGCCTACATTTTCGGCACGCTGGCGCTGATCTACATCGCTGGCGGCATGCAATCCCATGAAGCTTCGGAAAGCCCTGAAGCGCCACAAACAAATGACAAGAAAGGAAGCGCACCATGAGCGACATGCACTGGTTTGTTCTGATTTCCACTGTAGCGGCGGCGGTGGCGATTGCCATCGGGATCATTTTTCCGGCCATCGCCATGGGCAAGGCCATCACCCAGGCGCTCGAATCGCTGGCCCGTCAGCCGGAAGCGGAGAAGTCGATCACCCGTACCCTGTTCATTGGCCTGGCGATGATCGAATCCCTTGCCATCTACGTTCTGGTCATTGTGCTGATCATTCTGTTCCGCAATCCCTTGCTCGAATACCTGCTCAAGTAGGCGCTCGCCATGGAGCTGAACTGGACTACTTTCGTGCTGGAAATCATCAATTTCCTGGCACTGCTCTGGATACTCAAACGCTTTCTCTATCGGCCGATAGTACAGACCTTGGCCGAGCGCCGGGCCGGCATTGAGCGCACCTTGGCCGAAGCGCGGGCGACTGAAGTCCAGGCGTCGGCAATGCGGCAACAGTTTGAAAGCCGTCTGGCCGACTGGGAGCAGGAAAAGGCCGCAGCGCGTCGAAGCTTTGAAACCGAGCTGGATGCCGAACGGGCTAGGCAGATGGCGATCTTGGCAAAGGATCTGGCCACCGAGCGGAACGTAGTGCCGCTCAGGATGCGCATCGACTGGAGGCGCAAAAGCGCGAACTAGCTGCCCAGGCGAGCACTGAAGCCCGGCAGTTCGCCAGCGCCTTGCTCGCCCGACTGGCCAGCCCCGAACTGGAAGGGCAACTGGTACAGCTTTTCATCGAGGAGCTGGCTGCCTTGCCTGAAGAGCGCCTGAGTGCCGTGCGCGCCGGCCAGAATGGTCATGGAAAGGGGGTTTTGACCAGCGCATTCGCGTTGACCGCAGAACAGCGCCAGCAATTGTCGAGCGCCATCGATGCCCGCCTGGGTAAAGCCATTGCCCTCGAATTCGTTGTTGAACCCAATCTGCTGGCCGGTGCCCGTCTGGCGCTCGGTGCCTGGCAACTGGACTTCAGCCTGGTTGGCGAACTGGGTATTTTTGCGGAGGCATCGACTCTTGGGCGATAACCCGGATCGTACTTGGCTGGCCGATTACCGGCCCCAACTGCGAATCAGCGAAGTCGGCAAACTCGTCGCCATCGGCGACGGCATCGCCCGCATCGAAGGCCTGCCGTCGGCTGCGATGGATGAGATTCTGCGCTTCGAGGATGGCAGCGAAGCCCTGGTCTTCGATCTGGGTAGCAAGCGCATCGGCGCCATCCTGCTCAATCAGCGCGAAGGTTTGGCGGCGGGTAGCTCGGCCCATCTTACCGGGCGCCGCCTGGATATCGGGGTCGGCGATGGCTTTCTCGGCCGGGTGATCGATCCGTTGGGGCATCCGCTCGATGGCGGACTCCCTATCGAGTTCAGCCGGCGACGGGCGCTGGAGGTTTCCTCGCCACCGATTACCGCTCGGGATTTTGTCGAACGGCCTTTGCTCAGCGGCAACAAGATGGTCGATACGATGATCCCGATCGGCAAGGGGCAACGCCAACTGATCATCGGCGATGCCGGCACCGGCAAGAGCTCGCTGGCCCTCGATACAATCATCGCCCAGCAGGGGCGCGATGTGCTCTGCATCTATGTGCTGATCAGCCAGAAGCGTTCGGCGGTGGTCGCCACCATCGAAACCCTGCGCCAGGCCGGTGTGCTCGACATTTCCTGCATCGTCGTTGCGGAAGCCACGACCACGCCCGGCCTCAAGTTTCTTGCCCCCTTTGCCGGATGTGCGCTAGCCGAGGAATGGATGGGGGCCGGGCGCGACGTGCTGATCGTCTACGACGACCTGACCACTCACGCCCGCGCCTACCGCGAGTTGTCGTTGCTGCTGCGTCGGCCACCGGGGCGCGAGGCGTACCCGGGCGACATTTTCTACCTGCATTCCCGCCTGCTCGAACGCTCCACCTGTCTGGCAGCCCGACTCGGCGGCGGCAGCATGACGGCACTGCCTATTGTGGAAACTGAGCAAGGCGAAATTTCAGCCTACATTCCGACCAATCTGATCTCGATTACCGATGGTCAGATTTACCTCGACCCGGCCCTCTATGCCCGTGGCTTCCTGCCGGCCATTGACATCACCCGCTCGGTCTCACGGATCGGCGGCAAGGCTCAGGTGCCGGCCATCAAGAGCGAAGCCGGGCGGATGAAACTGGATTTCTTGCAGTTCCTCGAACTGGAAGTCTTCACCCGCTTCGGCTCGCGCCTTGAAGCCAGCGTTGAAGTCAAGATCAAACGCGGCCGGTTGTTGCGGGAACTGCTCAAGCAGGACCGCCTGTCGCCGCTGTCGCCCGAGCAACACATGGCCTGGCTGGTGGCGTTCAATGAAGGCCTGTTCGACGGTCTGGAAGGGATGGCCATTCGCGCACAACTGGACAAATTGCTTCAGCGTGCCGCCACTGATAGCCCCGCCTTGAGTGCCGGCCCCGACGCTTGGCGCACTGCCGTCACCGCTTGGCTGCTGGAGAAGGGTCATGAGCCGACGGCGTGAAATCGCCCGGCGCCTGGAGGCGCTGTCCGACATTGCCGGCATCATGTCAGCCATCAAGGGGCTGGCCTTGATGGAGGTTCGCATCCTGAGCGATTTCCTCGTGAGCCAGCACCGGATGGTGGCCGGCATCGAGGTGGCGGCAGCAGATTTTCTGGTCAGCCACAGTGAGTTCGCCAGCGCTGATGAACCAGGCGAGGAGCTCTACATCCTTATTGGTTCGGAACAGGGGTTCTGCGGTGATTTCAACGAAGCGCTGTTGAGCCGGATGGAATTGCTCTGCCAGCAAAAGAGCGCGCCACTACGCTGGCTGGTTGTCGGTCGGCGATTGGCCAGCCGTATCGGTGAGCGGGATTGCGTCGAGTTGGCGCTGCCGGGCGCCACAGTCGCCGACGAGGTGCCGGCTGTCCTGCTGCGGCTGACGAAGGAGTTGGGCCACCTGCTGGCCCAGCCGGTATTGGCCGGTTTTGGCCTTTCCGCCCTCTACCACTGCGCAGCGACCAACGATATCCGCCTGCGTCGTCTGATGCCCATCCGTGATTTGCCACCGCCCGAACGAAATTTTCCCTATCCCGCCGAACTGAATCTGCCGCCAAAAGTCTTCCTGCGCGGCCTAACCGGGCATTACCTGCACGCCGTGCTCAACGAAGTGCTCTACAGCTCGCTGATGGCCGAGAACCGCCAGCGGCAAGTGCATATGGACAGTGCCCTGCAGCGCCTGGACGAAGACAGCACTCGCCTCAAGCTGACCTACAACATCCAGCGCCAGGAGGAGATTACCGAGGAAATCGAGGTCATCCTGCTCTCGGCCGATATGCTGCGCGAGTCCGAACACGGCGGTTGATTGCCTTGCGCCGTCGAAGCCAGCCGAATCTCATAAAAAGTCGCTGAGCCTGGTCAAGCACTTACGTACTGACCACAGTATCCGGCGTTTTTCCGATGTCGTTGAGGTGCTTCTGTAGTGCAATCCTGTCTAGCTTGTCCCACGGCAGGTTGGTCAGCAACTCGATCCTGTTGCGCAACTGGCGAAAGGCTTCGACGAAAGCACGCTGCTTCTCGAAATCGCTCCCCGCGACCGCCGCCGGATCGGGAATGCCCCAGTGAGCCGTCATCGGCTGCCCCGGCCAGACCGGGCAGATTTCGCCAGCGGCGTTGTCGCAAACAGTAAAAACAAAGTCGAGTACCGGTGCGTCTGGTCCGGTGAATTCCTCCCAGGATTTGCTGCGCAGTCCGCTGGCTGAAAGATGCAGGTTTTGCAATTGCTCGATAGCCAGCGGATTGACCGTCCCGGTCGGTCGGCTGCCAGCACTGAACCCCCTAAAGCGTCCCATGTTGATGCTGATATCGTTCATGATGGCCTCGGCCATGATTGAGCGCGCTGAGTTGCCAGTGCAAAGGAAAAGAACATTCTTGACGTCGGGCATGCGGTTCTCCGTAGACTCGTTTATCGGGCTGATCAATTCCGAGTTCAATCCATCTGCTGAGATGAAACTCGCTACCAGGCCTAACCGGACAGCTAAAGTTTAGTCGGAGGCCCTGAAAGGCTTGATTTCAAACTGGTTACAAATACATTTCACCCCGTCTTTCACCCAGTGAGTGTGCGGAAAAACCAAAATAACCCCTTGTGTTGCATCCTTTTGCCGGGTCTTTCGTCTTCAAGGCAGGACTTAACCGATTGCTACGGTCAACAGCAAAAAAATCGATAAAACGAAAGGCTGATTTTTGATGCTTGCCATTGCCGCCGTTGTGACGTTTGTACTCACCACCGTGCTTTCCATGGCCGGGGTCGGGGCGGCGTTTGTGCTGATTCCGGTTTTTCTTGCGCTCGGCGTTGAATTGCACTCTGCGATGGCAACAGCCTTGCTGCTCAACGCTATCGCCATGTCCATCGCTTCGTTCGCCTTCATTCGCAAAGGCTTGGTCGAATGGCGCATGGTGGTGCCGATGCTGTTGATTGCCGTCATTGCCTCGCCTGTTGGTGTCCATGTTGGCGGCGGGCTGGATCGTAAGCTGCTGCTCTGGCTGTTCGTCGCCTTTCTGCTTTTTGCGTGTTCAATGATGCTGTTTTATCGGCCAAAGCCGCGCACCATGGGCGGCTCGATGAAAAGTGGCCTGTTGCTTGGCCTGCCCGTTGGTGCGGCAGCTGGATTCGTTGGCGGCTTACTGGGTGTTGGTGGTGGCAACATAATTGTGCCGGCGCTGGTTACGGCTGGACTCGAACCGAAGCGAGCCTCGGCCAGTGCTTCCTTCGTGGTCATTTTTGCGTCGCTGGCCGGGTTTCTGGCCCATATTCAGATTGCGAATCTCGGCCCCGCCTTACTTGGCACCACTGCATTGGCCACCGCTGCCGGCGCAAGTCTGGGTGCCTGGCTGGCCACCGAAAGATTAAGGGCTGACCAGCTCAAGCGCATCATCGCACTGGTGTTGCTGGCGGTTGCCATCAAAACTGCCTGGGGATTGCTATGAGCGACCACGATCACGACCATGAGCCGGCGCATGAGCACGAGTCAGCGCATGAGCACAATCACGCCCACACGCACTCGGCGGCGGGCAAAACCCTGCTTCTGGCATTGGCCCTGACCCTTGGGTTCTCGGTGGTGGAGCTGATTGCCGGTTGGCGCTCGGGTTCCCTGGCCCTTTTGGCCGATGCCGGTCACATGGTCACCGATGGCGCTTCTCTCGGTATTTCTGCCTTGGCGGCCTGGTTGGCGGCGCGCCCGCCCAGCCGGCGGCACACCTATGGCCTGGGGCGCGCCGAACTGCTGGCAGCCCTGGGCAATGCGGTGTCCATGCTGGTGGTCGTATTCATGATCGCCAGCGAGGCGTGGCATCGCTTGCAAAGCCCAGGCAGCATCGATGGCGCGACCGTCAGTGTCGTGGCCGTGGTCGGATTGCTGATAAATCTTGTCGTTGCCTGGGTACTGTCCCGTGGCGAACGTAATCTGAATATTCGTGCCGCCTTGCTGCACGTCATGGGTGATGCCCTCGGCTCGGTGGCTGCCATCGTTGCCGGCGCCGTGATCTGGTTTACTGGCTGGACGCCGATTGACCCGCTGCTGTCGATCCTGATCGGTGGCCTGATCCTCGCCTCCAGCGTACGCCTGCTGCGCGAAGCCTTGCACGCCACGCTGGACGGCGTGCCCTTCGCCATGGATATCGAACAGGTCGGTCTGGCGCTGGCCGGGGTATCGGGGGTTCGCGAGGTGCATGACTTGCATGTCTGGCCCATTGCCGCCGAGCGGCTGGCATTGTCAGCCCATGTCCGTCTTGAAAACCTGAATGACTGGCCGCAGGCGCTCAAGGATCTGACGGCGGTGGCCGGAAAGCTGGGTATTGAGCATGTTACCTTTCAGCCGGAAAGCCTGGCTGAGGCACAACCAATCAGATTTAGATCGCGCTGATACAATCGAGTCCGCTTGGCACTCCTTGCCAACACGTATCTTTTGGCCTCATCAAAATGCCTGAAATCAAAACAATATTGCTATTTCTGGCCACCGCCGTAGCGGAGATCGTCGGCTGTTATTTGCCCTACCTGTGCCTTAGGGAAGGCAAGAGTGCTTGGCTATTGTTGCCTGCGGCTCTGAGCCTGGCCTTGTTCTCATGGTTGCTGACGCTGCACCCCACGGCAGCCGGGCGCATTTACGCGGCCTACGGCGGCGTTTATATTTTTGTCGCCATTCTCTGGTTGTGGGCAGTGGATGGCATCCGTCCTACGACCTGGGATATAGTCGGCTCGCTGGTTGCCATGGCCGGGATGGGAATCATCATGTTCGGGCCGCGCAACGCTTGAAAGGGATTGGGTTTATGTCCGATTGCTGTTCTTCCTCGAAAGCCCCGGACGCCCATCCAAGAAAGTGGCGCTGTCCTGCTTGTGGCAGTGAGTCCGCCGAGGTCTCCGAAAAAACGATGGCGCATCACCTCAAGCAGCCATGGGCCCGGAGAACTCCGGATTGCCGCCATTTCTTCTGTGATGCGCCGGACTGTGAGGTTGTCTATTTCGGGGGAAATGGCTCGGTCGCCCTCAAGTCTGACCTCAGGACTACGGTCGGTGCCAAGGATGTCTCAGACGAGGCCCTGATCTGCTACTGCTTTGGTGTGGCCCGGGCAGATGCCCGGAACGATGGCAGGGCAAGAGCGTATGTGCTGGCGCAGACGGAACAGGGTAAATGCGCGTGCGAGACTGCAAACCCTTCTGGCCGTTGCTGCCTGAGGGATTTTCCACGTCGTGATGGCTCAGATTAGGCTCATGCATCTATTCCGTAAGTTGTTTTTTAGAAGTGTGTCTCTCTGGTGGATAGTGTGTCTTCAAAGGAATATCAGTTGATGATGCCACACATATTCGAAACCCCTACGCATCGAGATGTAGGTTATGTTGGGGGCCCAGACTAGGCTACGCCTTCCGATCACATCGATAGACGCCCTCATCGTCCCGATAGAAGGCGCATTGATTTTTCAAAACCTCCTTCAAGCGCAGGCGAGCCCGATGAATCCTGATTTTTGCATTGGCAACGGAGCATTGGCAGGCCTCAGCAGTTTGTTCGATGGATAGCTCCTCCAAGTCGTACAGGATGAGTGCTGCACGATAGCTATCTGGCAGGCTGTCGATGACCTGCCGAACGCACTGATTCATCTCATCTACGATGACCCCCTCACCAATTTCGCGATCAGGATCGACAGCATCGTTTGCCTCATCCAGTTCGACAATCTGCTGCCGCCTTTCCGGCTGACGAAAATAGTCGGCGGCGACACGGTTAGCGATAGAAAACGACCAAGTCTTGAGCGATGAACGCCCATCAAAGGCATCGAGGCCCCGGACAATGCGCAACAAGGTCTCCTGCTGAAGGTCTTCGGCAAGCGAGCGATTTCCCACGTAACGTTCGAGGTAGCGCAGAACTGGCTGGCTGACTTCAGCCAAGGCTTTGTCTACCGATAGTTGTGCTTTGAGTGTATCCATCCAAACACCTTAATTGACGAGCGGGATCAGCATAGCCCGAACCCGGAAAAAACGATGGCCTTGCGCAAACCCGGTTGCAGATAGGCACTGGCAATCCACATGAGTCCGGCGATGGCTAGTCCAGCCAAGCTGACATAGCCAAACCGCCGGGCCATTCCAGAACACTTGTTTGGCGACATCGCCACTAGGCCGGTACTGGAGAAACTGACAGACGATCGACCTCGCGATCGTCGGCCAGCAAATTGACCAGTGCCGCCAATACGCTGAGCAGCGCAGCGATTATCCAGACCAGTGAATAGCTGCCTGTCGTATCAAAGACGTAGCCTCCCAGCCAGCCTCCGAGAAAGGCGCCAATCTGATGCCCGAGATAGACAATCCCGAATAGCATTGAAAGATACTGGACGCCAAAAATCTGGGCAACGATGCCACTGGTCAACGGTACCGTACCCAGCCAGACCAGCCCCAAGGCAACAGCGAACAGATAGACCGACCATTCGGTGACCGGCGCCATCAGGAACACCACGATGATTACTGCCCGGGCAAGGTATATGGCAGTCAGCAGAACCTTTTTCGGATAGCGTCCGCCCAGGTAGCCGGCCAGAAACGAACCAGGAATATTGGCCAATCCGATCAAGGCCAGTGCCACCATGCCGACATCAACTGACATGCCTTTATCGAGCAGATAAGCCGGCAGGTGCGTTGCGATGAAAACCACCTGAAACCCGCAGACGAAAAATCCCAGCGTGACCAGCCAGAAACCGCGGTGCGCACGTGCTTCGGCCAGGGCTGATGCAACGGATTGCTGGAGGTTCGCAGTGCCTGCACCATTTGCTCGATCAGCCGCCAACGGAATGGCCAGCGGCAAAATAAAGCAGGCATTGATGGCCAGGATCATCAGCGCCCACCACCAGCCGATATTGCTGATCAGTGCCTGACCATAAGGCAGCATGGCGAATTGCCCGAAGGAGGCAAGGCCGCTTAGAAGGCCAAGGGCCGTGCTTCGTTTCTCGGGCATCACGGCCCGGCTAACAACCCCGAAGACGATGGTGTAGGTACCACTCAAGCCCAAACCGATTAATACGCCGGTGGAAAGTGCCAGTTCAAGACTGGTTGTGGCTTGCGCCATCAAGGCCAGCCCAGCCGCGTAAAGTAGCCCGCCGACGGCCAGAACCCGGCCGGCCCCGTAACGATCCGCAATCATCCCGACAAATGGCTGTGAGAAGCCCCACACCAGATTCTGCAAGGCAATGGCAAATGCAAACGTGCTTCGTGGCCATTGCAGATCAAGCGTCATCGGGCGCAGGAAAATCCCGAAACCGTGCCTGATCCCCAGGGAGAGCATGATGATCGCTCCCCCGCAAAGCAGGATCGTAGCGGGGCTGTATCGACGGGCGGTGTTCATAGGTGCCTTTCCGGACGGGGCCAGGTTGCCTGAGGAGTCATGGCTATTTGATCTTCAGCAACACCGGGAGGTGTGCTTGCCCAAGTCGGCACATTGCGCCGCTTCGGGCAAGGCAGAACTACCTGTTGCATCGAATTTCTCGAGCGCAGCCTTGAGTACATTACGTGCGGGAACCTGCCGAACCTTGTCGGCCAGTTCGATGGCTTCCTTGATCTGTTCGTCGCTCAATCCCGATTTGCGGGCCTCCGGGATGTGATGTTCGATGCACGGGATGCAGTTGCTGCCCATTGCAGCCCCCAGCGCGACCAGTTCGCGTTCGCGGTGAGTCAATTGTTCCATGGCCATTCCTTTCGTTTTCTGGTTTGAAAATGGGGAGGCCTTTTGGCCTCCCCACTCACTTGGACGTATGCAGTGCAGCGGCAGATACATTTTTTGCAAAATTATTTGCCGCTGATCGTCAGCCGCTTTACTCGGCCAATGCAACAGCTTCCTGGGCACTTTCCGAGAGACCGAAACGCCCTTTGTCGTCTCGGCTGATCCGGCCGATGCCGATCAATGGATCGTGGGTAAATACCAGGCGTCCATTGCGCACCAGCAGGTCATGCAGTAATGCGGTCTTCTCATCAATCAAACCTTCGGCACATCGGTCGTAACCCATGGTGATTGGCAAATGAACCCATGGAGCTCCGGGAATAAGATCGCCGCCGAACACAACGGGGCCAGAGGGCATGGCAACCTCCGGGAGCAGTTGGCCAGGGGTATGACCGTCGTTGAAGTGGAAGCGCCAGTCATCACCAAGCACAGTAGAAGTCATGCCATCGCCGATCAGCTCCAGCCGGCCACTGGCCTCCAGCAAGTCGAGCAGCTCAGGAATGTAGGAAGCGCGATCACGAGCATGGGGCTGACGGGCACGTTGCCACTGGCGCCGGCCCGTTACGAAACGAGCATTTGGAAATAGCAGGCTTGGCGCCTTACCCGCTTCCCACGGCGCCAGCAAACCACCCGCATGGTCAAAATGCAGATGAGTCAGAACGACGACATCGATGTCAGCATCACTGAGTCCCTGCTCAGCCAGCCGGTCGAGCAGCACATGGCCGGTTTCCTCCACGCCAAAGCGTTCCTTCATCTCTGGACTGAAGAAGGCGCCAATGCCAGCCTCCACCAGAACATTGCGGTTTCCCTCGCGAACCAGCAACGCACGGCAACCGAGATGAATGCGGTTCTGATCATCAGCCGGGAACCAGCGCTGCCAAAGACTTCTGGGCGCGTTGCCAAACATGGCGCCGCCATCGAGTTTTTGGGTATTGCCGAACAAGGTGGTGAGCGTTCGATGCCGAATGTTGGGTTGGCAGCCTTTGGATAGCGATTGAGCGGCAGCTTCGTTGTTTCTGATGTGGTGATCCATTTGAACTCCTGACTATCACGAGGTGTAGGGAGAGTGGCTTTTGACACCCTCTACTCGTTTAGACGTTTGATAGTTAGGAGGAGATACAGCCCTCCCGCAATTTATTCGTATCTGTATTTTCGAAAAGCATCTTTTGTACTTGCTGCTTAGTTGCCGTTGAGTCGTCAGACCTGATGCATGGAAACGCTGTGCAACAACGTACGCGCTGACGTAGATAGCGCGGGATGCATTTTGCTTTTGCGGAAGTGCGTCTTTCTGCCGGATAGATCGTCTCCATAAGTACCAATAGGTTCTTTCAGGAGAAGATCATGACCACCCAATACATTCCTCCCGCATGGGCTTTCGAGTTTCACGGTCACCAATGTCCGTTCATGCCGCTTGGCTACCGGATGGCTCGGCTGGCAATGGAAAGGTTAGGCGTCGAGCGCGAAAAAGATCACGGCTTCTTCGTTTTCCCTGAGCTGGGCGAAGGACACCCGCAAACCTGCCTGATGGATGGCCTTCAGGTTGCCACCGGGGCGACGTACGGCAAGGTGATGATCGCAAAAACCTTCTATGGCAAGCTCGCCGCCGTTTTTTATCACCCAGCCAAAGGGGCTGTGCGTTTCTCGCTGAAACCGGAATTCATCGATGCCATGGGCAAGTTCCCGTTCTTCGCTTTCCGCAAGCAGGGCATGGAGCCCTCGCAGATTCCCGCCGAGGCCCGCGACGAAATACTCAACTGGGTTTATGAGCAAACGGATGACTTCATTTTCAAGGTTGAAGACAAGCCTGACTTCAAATTCACACCGGTCAAAGGCTCCTTCAACAAAGCCAAGTGCAGTGCCTGTGGCGAATACGTTTTCGAACGCTATCTCCGTAGCAAAGACGGACAGCCTGTCTGCATTCCTTGCTCCGGTTACTGAGTAAAAAGAAACGGGGCCTGTTATCCAGACTGGCCCCGGTTGAGGCTATGCAAAAGACAGAGGCTTTTTTGCTGCCAATGTGCGTCTTTTTTGAGAGCGTTTCGTGTCCTTGGCCTGAGCATCAATACACACCAATTATTCAAGAAAAACCTCGGAGCAAGACCATGAGCGCAGTTCCCATCGAAATATCTGATCGCAGCAAAATGGCTCAGTGGCTGGTTGGCATTTCCATTTCCACTGTCGCTTGGTTCATTGCCTATAGCCAGCTTTCGGATTTTGCCGAATGGCTGGTCAGCCTGCTGGGGCTATCCCGGCAGACGCATTTCGGTGAAGCAGTGCATTTCTTCTTGTATGACACGCCCAAGGTACTGCTGTTGCTGACCGGCATTGTTTTCATCATGGGCATCATCCAGACCTTCTTTGCGCCGGAACACACCCGGGCGCTGCTGTCCGGCAAGCGTGAAGGCGTCGGCAATGTGCTGGCGGCCAGCCTGGGTATCGTTACGCCGTTTTGCTCCTGCTCGGCCGTGCCGCTGTTTATCGGCTTCCTGTCGGCTGGCGTTCCGCTCGGTGTGACCTTCTCCTTCCTGATTTCGGCGCCGATGGTCAATGAGGTGGCGCTGGTATTGCTGTTCGGGATGTTCGGCTGGAAAGTCGCCGCGCTTTATCTGGGCATGGGGCTGATGGTGGCGATTGTGGCGGGGCTGGTCATTGGCAAGCTGAAAATGGAGCATCACCTCGAAGACTGGGTACAGAAGATTCTGTCCGGGCAAACCGCGCATCCGACGGACGAGGCTGTTTCCTGGATTGAGCGCTTCCAGGCGGGGCGTCACCATGTGAAGGAAATCGTCGGCAAGGTCTGGCCATACATTCTGGCTGGCATTGCCCTTGGTGCCGGCATCCACGGCTTTGTCCCGGAAGATTTCATGGCTTCCTTCATGGGCAAGGATGTCTGGTGGGCTGTGCCGGCTGCTGTCGTCTTAGGCGTGCCGATGTATACCAACGCTGCCGGCATCATTCCCATCGTTGAGGCGCTGATCGGCAAAGGTGCGGCACTGGGCACCGTGCTCGCTTTCATGATGGCTGTAATTGCGCTGTCGGCGCCGGAAATGATCATCCTGCGCAAGGCACTCAAGCCGACCTTGATTGCGACTTTTGCCGGCGTGGTGGCAACCGGCATCCTCCTCGTCGGATACGTTTTTAATTGGGTTCTGTAATGCGGAGCAATTTTTCGTTGTCGCTCCTGCTGGCATCCCTTCTGGTCTTTCCATTTTCTTCTCGCGGCGATTCTGGCCCTGCTGTATCCGCTTCGTCCGGCGTCAAGTTGGTTCAGAATGCCACCGCCTCGGGCTTGCCGACGGTAGTGGAGTTTGGCGCAGCCAGTTGCGCGTCCTGTCGCGAAATGAAAATCGTGCTCGACCGCGTGGCGCTGCGCACCCAGGGCCGAGCCCATGTGCTGGTCATCGACATCAGCAAGGACTGGGATGCTGCAAGGGCATTTCGTATTCAGTTGATGCCGACGCAGGTTTTCTTCGGTGCCGATGGACGTGAGATCGGACGGCATATGGGCAAACTCCCCGAGACCGAGGTGATTGCCAAACTTGGCTTGCCAACATCGCCATGATTGAAGCATCGGAACTGCTTCAGGTCTATCCTGCCGCTGCTGCTGCCACCGCATTGCTGGCTGGTATCGCATCGTCGGTTTCGCCCTGTACCGTCGCAGCCGTGCCGCTGGTTGTTGGCTACGTTGGCGGCTACGCTGATGGCAGCCGGCAACGGGCCATGCTCTACGCCGCAGCTTTCGTTTTGGGGCTGGCACTGGCCTTTACTGCTGTCGGCCTTGCCGTTGCGCTGGCGGGGGCACTCTTTCTGCCTGCCGGTGGCGTCTGGCAATTGGTCTTGATCGGGCTGGCCTTGATGGCTGGGATAAGTCTGCTTGCCGGACGTGCCTTGCCCGGCCTCGGAGGCGGACGTTGCGGCCAGACGGCACACGCTCATTGGCGAGGTGCATTCGGGGCATTGGTGACCGGCACGCTATCGGGCGTCGTCTTCGCGCCGTGTGCCACACCAGTGATGGTCGGCATCCTGGCCCTCATTGGCAATCAGCAGGATGTGCTGTTCGGCACCTTGCTGATGTTCCTGTATTCGATTGGCCATGGCGCCTTGCTATTGGCTGCCGGCACCTCCATTGGCTTTGCCCAATGGCTGGCTCGGGCGCGCTGGGCTGGCTTGGTTAATCGTCTGTTTTCACGCATGGCCGGTGTGCTATTGGTTGGCTATGCGACCTATCTTGGCTATGGCCTGATTTCACTCTCTTGAGTTCAACGAAAGGAAGTTTCATGAAAACCATCAAGGTACTCGGCACCGGCTGTGCCAACTGTCGCAACACCGTCGCTTTGGTTGAAGCTGTTGCAAAAGAAAAGGGTGTGGAGATCTCGCTGGAGAAAATCGAGGATCTGCCATCGATCATGGGCTATGGCGTAATGTCTACGCCCGGTGTGGTGATCGATGGTGCCGTGGTTCATGCCGGCGGCGTGCCGTCGCGCAGCAAGGTGGAAGGCTGGCTGTAACTCTGATCAGCTAGAGCAGCTTGGCTATCACACCTGTGTAGCCAGGCTGTATCGTAGGAAAGTGGTTTTGCTTATTTGATTGCTCGCGTGAAGAAGCCCTTCACGGCGTCCCGGCAGTCAGGACAAAGGCTGAGGTGCTCGGCAGGAAGACCCGCCTGCTCAAGGGCTCGGGTCATGATCTGAATTTCCTTTTCCCGTGCAAAGGGTTTTTCGCAGGACTTGCACAGGCGCCATACGCCCAAGGATGTGTCGTGGCGACGGTTCGGGCCTCGCTTGGTCGTTTCGGTATTCTCATCAGTGTCGGCGTAGTTGGCGACGGCCTTGGCTGCAATCTGAAGCAGCGGCGTGTAGGGCGATTCCGGTGCTTCAGAAACGAGTGCTGCAGCAAATCGAGGTAGCGCGCCGACCAGGCAAATCTGGGCAAAGTCCTTTGCCGAGATACGTTGCGCACTCTCGTCTTGTCCGATCAGCCAGGCCATGCACTCCATTTGCATGGCGACATGGTCATTCAGGTCGCGCAGGGTATCGCGTTGCTCTATACCGGCGGCCAGATAGGCGTTTTCCAGTGCATCCATACAAGGGCCGTTGATACTGCCATCCACGTAACGGGAGACGTTGAGTGTGGTGAGTCCGTTGGGTGGCAGGAATACCCTGCTGTATTCGACCAGCAGCGACTGTGGTTCGTTGAAGCCGCTGGCCGCAGTCGAGAATTCGGCGAGTTCGTTGGCAATATCGAGGCCAAGGGGTAAGGCCAGTTCTGCCAAATCTTCGGCCAGGCCATCCACGAACGCTGCTGCCACTTCCGGGCGGCCGGGGGGCAGAAAGGCCTGGGCCATGATTAGCCAGAAGGTACTTCCGGCAATTCCTGTATCCATGATCACTACTCCAAAAAAACCGGCGCATGAAGCGCCGGTAAAGTCCTCACTCGTTGCTGTGAGAGGTCTGAGGAGGGGGGGCAATCACACGTGTGCTAGTTTGCTCCGCTCGGCATCTGTCGTTGCGGGAGGCATGGCGGAGAGTACGAACAACTTTTCGCCGAGAGCGTACAGCGCCAGTGTGATGCCGAAGCCCATGATGGTCAAAGCCCATTCGGTGGCCGACGGGAAGTAGGAAACCAGGCTGTTGGTCCAGGTGCCCTTGAACATCGGAACCAGTTGGCCGCCGATGATGAACTCGTAGCGGTTGATGAACATGGCCCCGAGTACCAGGAAGGCAGCAACCATCTGTGGCTTCATCTTGGTTTGCATGGATGGAGACATCATCATGAAAAATGGAATGACCAGGCCCAGCCAAAGTTCGATATGGAAGAGTGGCGTCTTGACCAGCACCCTGAAACCTTCCATGCCATCGAGGTTGCTCCACAGGCCGACCCAGAAGCGGGTCAGGAACATGACCAGCGTGATGCCAATAAGGGTGGCGAAAATCTTCGGCAATTCGGCACCGCTAGCCAGGGACTTGAGGCCTTCCGGCATGGCATTGCGGTCGAAGCCGTAGGCCATGTAGGTTGTCACGACGATCGCTGCAGCACCGCACAGGGCGGCAGTCAGCATGTAGTAGATCGAGGTGAAGGAGCCGTACCACATCGGGCGCATGGCCATCGAGCCAAACACCAGACCGAGCATGCCGGAGGCCAGGATCACGGCGACGAAGCCGAGATTGCCGACCAGGTGCGACAGGCTGCTATCCCAGTCTTCCTGCCACATAAGGTAGAACTTGACGATGAGCAGGATCAGGTCGATGGTGTAGAAGACGCCCATCCAGAACATCGGACTCATGATCTGCATGCCGGTCGGAATGGTCCAGATCATGCGGAACGGGTGGCCGAGCTCCAGCGCCAGCACGCCAAAGCCGGCAACCAGGGTGATGATGGCCAGAAAAATACAGCGTTTGGCAATCGGCATGAACTGCTTGAAGCCGAACACCGTACCAAGCGAGGCGATCATCGTCAGACCGGATGAGGTCAGTGCGAAGAAGACGTAGGTCGAGATGGCCATACCCCAGTTCACGCCATCGCTCGATGTGTTGAATGAGGCGTGACCGACGAAGGTCAGTTGATAGAGCACGAAGCCGAAACTAACCAAGGTGGTGATCACGGAGAACAGCCACCAACGGCCAGCTGGTGTCGGTTGCTTGCCCAGTGTCAGGCACAGCTTGATGAAGCCTTCCTGGCCTTCCTGGCGGTACAACTCACCAAGGACGGAAAACACCTCGCCGATGGTTTTGGGTTCACGTTTGTTTTGCATGATGTCCTCCACGCGTCAGACTTTGGGCTTGACGGCACGATCCGCCGGAACGGAACCGCCTTCGCCGGTGAGGTAATAGACCTGGGGCTTGTTGCCCAGATGATCGAGCAGGCGCACGCCGTTCTTGTAGGCGATCTGCTTGTTCACCTCGCTGTTGGGATTCGACAGGTCGCCGAACATGCGTGCACCCGGTGCGCAGGTGACAACGCAGGCTGGCGTGAAGTCGCGGGTCTTCGGATCGCTCGGATCGAGGTCTGCCGTTCCCTTCGGTGCCTTGCTGACCCGATGGAAGCAGAAATTGCACTTCGAAACCACGTCATGCGGCTGGACGCCGACGCCGTGCTTCCAGTCTTCCTGTGGTGCCTTCCAGGGCGGATTCCACGAATGGTCGCCTTTGCCTTCGGCGAAGACTTCCTTCATGTTCGGGCCACCATAGCTAGGCTTTTCCTCGGTGTAGAAGCGCACGCCGTAGGGGCACGCCACCATGCAGTATTTGCAACCGATGCAACGTTCCCAATCCACCAGCACCTGGCCGTCTTCCGCCTTGTAGGTGGCGCGGGTTGGGCAGACCGCCACACAGGACGGGTTCTCGCAGTGCATGCAGGGGCGCGGAAACCACTTCAATTCGGTGTTCGGGTACTCCCCCTCATGAAAGAAGATGACGTCCTGCCAGTGTTCCCCGGGCAGCCGGGTATTTTCCATGCCGCAAGCAACGGTACAAGCCTGGCAGCCGGTGCATTTTTCAAGGTCAATGACCATTCCCCACTTTGCCATTTTCAGCTCCTCAAGCTTTCTCTACGAACACAGTGCCGGTGTGGTAACAAGCCAGGCCGGAGATGGGTTCGGAGACGTTAGCGGTAATTTCGTTGGTGCTGCCGGAAGGTGAGCGGCCCTTGGCCCAGCGGCCCTGTGCCCAGTGACCGTGAATCATCGGCAGCGCCACCGTGTCGGGACGGATACCTTCGAAGTAATGGGCAATGGCCTCGATGGAGCCGATCTCGTTCTTGATGCGAACGGTATCGCCATCGGCAATGCCGCGCTTCTTGGCGGTTTCCGGATTGATTTCCAGGAAGACATTGCGCTTGCCGCCAACGACCGGCTGAATGATGGCCGAGACGTGAGGCAGGTTGGAGGAACGTCCTTCCGCTTGGCCAGCCAGCTTCGGCGAAACGAAATGCAGGTCGCCACCGCCCGGATGCTTGGCCGGGATGTACTGCGGGAAACCGACCAGTTCGAGCTCGATGCCCAGCTTTTCATGAACGTAATGGGCATGATGTTCGTCGGTCAGGTAGCCTGATTTGAACTCGTATTTGCCGGATGGCGTTTTGAACAGTTTGTCTTTAACTTCGGCGGGTACCATTTGCGTGGAATAGGACTTGGTGTCGCCATTCCACATGAAGAACTCACCACCAGATTGACGATAGCTGTAGGGCTTCTTGAACCAGACGCCCTTCTCGACGAAGGATTCGTAGCTATTGACGCCGTTCGAGCCCGGCTTTTCTTCAAAGCCCTTGGCCATCTGCTTGATGATGTTCTCGGTGTTGCCGAGTTGCTTGTAATACTCGCCCATCGGCCCCTTGATGCGCTTGCCGATGTCGATGACGATGTCGCCGAAGACTTTGGTGTCGTACAAGGGTTTGACCGCCGGCGTACGGATCATGGCCATCGGGTACCCCTGGAACGGATAGGTGTCGGCGATCTGCAGACGTTCCAGATAGGTATGGTCGGGCAGGATCAGGTCGGAGAAGATGGCTGTTTCACCGGGGAACGGTGACGTGTCGATGACGAATACATCGAGCAGAGCTTTTTCCCAGTCCTTGCACTCAGGGCCTGAGAAGATGGGGCCGGTGAGGTAGAACATCAGCGTGTCCATCTTGTACGGATCACCCTTCAGATGATTCTTGGCGACCTCTTGCAACATATTGCTGGCCATCGGCCAAGCTTCGGTCTTTACTCTGTCAATGCGGGTTTTCTTTCGATCCCCCGATTTTGCGTAGGCATCCATGAAATCGTCAGGCTTGAGCGATACCTTGCCCCAAGGGATACTTGACTGGTAACCCAAGCCCCCCTTGGCAAAGAAGGAGCCAGTAAGCGCGTTGAGCGCATGGATCGCCATGCCGTTATAAATCCCATTTGTATGGGCTGTCGCGCCACGTTCGAAGAGGGCAATGGCCGGGCGGGTCGAGCCAAATTCCTTGGCCACGGTCTTGATGTCCTTGGCCGGGATGGTGGTGATCTTCTCTGCCCATTCTGGCGTGCAGTCCTTCAGAACTGCGTTCCACCACTCAAGGAGACCGGCTGTCCATTTTTCCTGGAAGATCGTCTCGCCCACGGCAGGTTCGTGCGCAGGTTTGACATCCTTTTCCAGTTCGGCACGCTGGGTTTTGATGGTCGCAGTCAAGGTGTCTGCGTCTTTTTCCTTCTTTTCCAGATCGGCGAGCTTTTTCTTCAGTTCGGCAATAACTTTCTCGTCGTCGCTTTCGTCAATTTTGACCCGCAGACTATCCATATCGGCGTGCAGCTTGGCCTTTTCCGAAAGTGCCTTTTTATCCGAATCAGCCTTTTTGGCAGCCGCTTCCGCTTTGGCTTGCTGACGCTTTTCCAGATCTTCCTTGCTGTAGGCCATGTCGATGGTTGCTCCGGGCTTGAACCGGTTGATACCATCGATGAAGTCGCCGACGAATTTCTTGTCCCACAGCCCCTCGGTGAGCATGACATGGGCCATAGCCAGCGCCAGCGCGCCATCCGTTCCAGACTTGGTGAGCAGCAGTCGGTCGGCAGCGGCACCGGTCGTCGAGGTGTGTACATCGACGACAGTGACCTTGGTGCGTGGCGCCTTGCTGCGCATCTGGCCCCAGACCTGCATGTTGTAATTCAACGGCCGGAATGACTCCAGGAAGCTGGCACCAAAAATCAGCAGATAGTTGGTATTGGCATAGTCGTAAGAGTTATAGGAGTAGTTGCCATCGGCACAGAGCTTGGATTTCTTGGAAGCATCCGAACACATTGAAGAATGGTTAATGCCAACGTTGGGGGATCCGTAAAGCTTGGCGAAGTTGTCGAAGAGACCCGCATCTGTTGCTCCCCAACCGCGGCCAAAGATCAAACCGAATTTATGGGACTCTCCCTTGTCGCGTAGGGTGTTGAGGCGCTCGGCCACGATACCCAGTGCTTCATCCCAGGAGATAGGTACAAATCGCGGATCTTCATCCCGCCCCTTCTTGGGGTTGGTCCGTTTCATCGGGCTCTTGAAGCGATCCGGATCGTAGAGGAGGTATTGACCGTAGTGGCCCTTCGGGCAGAGCTTGCCGTTGGCTAGCGGATTGTCCAGGGTGCCGTAGATGGCATGCACCCGGCCGCCGGTCGTATAGACATCGATACCACAGCGCGCCGGGCACTGGTGACAGAAGCTCTTGGTGATGACGGTTTCGCTCGTGGCTTCCGCCGCGGGTGCTGCGTGAACCTTGCCGATGGTGCTGAACCCCGGAATCACGCCGGTACCTACGCCGACTGCGCCAGCCGCACTGGCGGCACTCGTCGCCTGGAGAAACCTCCGCCGGGTGATCTTGGGATTCAATACGGAGTCGTTCATGGTGATTACCTCCTCGTCGAAATTCGTTTTCATGACTTAGTGACTGCAAACAGCGTGCCAAAGAGCGACGCACCCATTTGTCGATTGCGTGAACAACTTGTGCAGGTCTTGGCTTCTGGGGAGGCATAAAAGACCTCCTGGCAGGCTGGACAGCTCTTGGCCGGATGAGCGGTCAGGCGCTGTGCCACGTGCGGGTCTGGAGCCTGCGGCGCTGCGTCGATCGAAATGGCGCGCTCCGGGCAAGTCTTTACACATTGCCCACAGCCAATACAGCGCCAGGCGTTGAATTCAAGACCGGCGTTCGCATCGTCCTCGTAAAGCGAGAGCGCGCCAGTCGGGCAGACACCGGCGCAGATGCCGTGGTGATTGCAGTTGGGCGCTATAGATAGGGCAGCAAATGGCGTAGCGGGCATGTTTTTACCGGCGGCCAGTGCCAGGCGATGCGCCACGGCAAGCAGGCGCTCGCGCTCCGGCAAGGGCAGGCCCTGTTGTTTCATCAGGCGCGGAGTGGGCGTTTCGACAGGCTCCGCAAGGCCAACGGCACGCTGGGCTTCACCACCGAGACGGCGAAAGAATGCCCTTCGCGCCAGCGATTCCGGGCGTTCAGCGGGGATTTCCGATGGCATCAGGCTCGCCGGCAAGGCATCGTGCTGAATGCGGGGCCGCCTCACCTCGGGCCAGCCTGCTTCTGCCAGAATGGCTTCAGCCTGATCGAGGGCATGTCGAGCCGGATGTTCGGGCTTGCAGCCTGAGCCGGATGTGCACTGGGCGCACCAGCCGCGGTCGACTACGATGATTCTCCGATTTCCCGCCGTTTCAGCCAGTTCAAGCCATTGAGATGGCGATACTCCACCAAGGCAAGGAACTCTAAGAGCATGATCGCCGGAGACTGATGCAGGTACTTTCCAGCACTCAATCCGAACGATGTTACCGCCTGGTAACGGCGATAAGTTCTCAAAGCCTTTGACGCTCAGCGCCCCGCTTGGGCAAGCCGCAGCGCAGGCTCCACAACCGATACAGGCTGTGCTGACCGTATTGCCTGTGCTGTTGGATTGCATGGCCGCCATCGGGCAGCTGGTAACGCATTCGCGGCAGCTGCCTGGGCCACTGCGCAGGGCAATACAGGCAGCGGCATAGAACCGGACTCGGCCCTCCGCTTCGATGGGCTGGTAATCTCTCCGAGTTGGCTGTGAGGGAATGGAAATTGCGTTCATGAGGACTCTGGTTGCAGGTGTCACGAGTTACCTGCAACCGCCATGCCAACGCATCATCGGCTGATATCCCCGATTTTCTTCCCTTGAGTTACCAGATGGTGACTTGTCCGCTTAAGAAGGCATAGAATGGTTACCGCTTGGTAACACCCCGAAAGGCCGGATGATGATCAAACGCCGCAAATTCCTTGGCATGCTGCCGCTGGCCCTGCTTAGTCCGCGACTAGTCGTTGCCGGCGAGCCTCCGATCCGGGTTGGCCTAACGCCCGCCTTCCTGCATGACCAGCATGGCCTTCTCAATGACTGGCGCCAGTACATGGAAAAGCACCTGGGACGGCCCGTCGAGTTCATCCAGCGGGATAGCTACCGGGAAACAATGGATCTTCTCCGACTGGAGAAAATCGATTTCGCCTGGATCTGCGACTACCCCTATGTCCATTTGCGCAAAATTGTGCGCCTGCTGGCGGTGCCCAGCTATGCCGGCCAGCCCTTGTATCGTGCCTATCTGATCGTGCCGGCGGGCGATGCGCACACCAGTTCGATTCTTCAACTCAAAGGACGGGTGTTTGCCTACGCCGACCCCTATTCAAATACCGGCTATCTGGCGCCACGCTTTGAGCTGAAAAAGGCTGGAGAAGACCCTGGCAAGTTCTTCGGCAAGACCTTCTTTACCTACTCGCACCGGAAACTCGTGGAGGCGGTAGCGAGCGGCCTGGCGCAAGGCGCCTCGGTCGATAGTTTCGTTTGGGACACGCTCAACATTCTCCGGCCTGAAATCACCAAACGCACCCGTATTGCCGCCAGGAGCCCGGACTATGGCTTCCCGCCGCTGATTGCCCATCGTTCTGTCAGTGAAGCCAATTTCACTGCCATGCAGCATCTGTTACTAACAATGGATCAGGATACGGAAGGTCAAGCCTTGCTTGCTCGCTTCCATCTCGACGGATTTCGTATCGGTAACGAAAAGCTCTATGCCAGCGTTGCCGAGATGATGCGTGCCTTTGGCGAGGAGTGAGCGTGCGTCGTTTGCTCAACCTCAGTGTCCGCTACAAGATTCCCCTCTGGGGCAGCCTGCTGATCATCACAACCGCCATCATCATTTCGGCGATGCTGATCTTTCGCGCCTATGCCGACCTGAAGCAGGATTTGCTGCGCAATGCGGCTAGCCAAGGGCGAATACTGGCGGTCACACTCTTTCCTGCCATCCTGCATGACGACGTGTGGCGAAGCTATGAAATCGTCAATGCCCCATTTCATGGCGCAACACCGGAAAATCCGGTCCAGGTTGAAACCTTGCTGGTGGTGAATCGTGATCTGCAGGTTTATGTATCCACGCGGCCGGAGGAGATACCGATCCTGACGCCGCTAGAGCGTATTTCTCCGGCCTATGCCGTGCTCGCCAGTGAGTGGGGAAAGCTCGATACCGAGACGCGCGTCATTGAGCCGGAAGGTGCCGACCAGATATTCGTTGTCACGCCTATTGCCGAAGAGTCCGCACGGCTTGGCGCCCTGGTTCAGGTGTTTTCAAAATCGGTATTGCTGCCCCGCTTTCTGGAAAGTGCCGATCGGGCTGCCATGATGGCAGGCCTGGTGCTGACCATTCTTTTGCCAATCAACTGGTATTGGGGGCAACGAACGGCAGAACCATTGGTGCGCCTGACTGCAAGCATGGAGTCCCTTGGCCGGGGAGAAGCGCAGTTACTACCGGCCACGATCTACGACTACAACGATGAAGTGGGCCGTCTGTTCGAGGCTTACAACCGTACAGCCGAGCAACTCCAGGAAAAGGCTTCGCTGGAAAAGCAGATGCTTCAGTCGGAACGCTTGGCGGCTATTGGCCGACTGACCGCAGGTATCGCTCACGAAGTCAATAATCCGCTCGCTGGCATGTTGACTGCGATTGATACGCTCAAGCAGCGCCCGGACCTCGATCCGAAGGTAGCCAAGACCGTCGGCCTGATCGAGCGTGGCTTGAGCCAGATAGCCGATACGGTACGGGCCTTGCTCGTCGAAGCAAAAGTAAGCAGTCGTTCCTTGGTGCCTGCTGATATCGAGGATGTCTGCACACTGCTGCATGCCCAGATCATCAGAAAACACCTGAACTTCGAATGGAACGTGCAGATTCCCGAATCCATGGCTTTGCCGGCAAATGTTGTTCGGCAGGTACTCATCAACCTGACCCTCAACGCCATCCAGGCAGCACCAGCAGAGGGTTGCGTCTGCGTCCAGATAGCGAGCAATTCAGACGGTTTGGCGATTGATGTCTGGAACGACGGCGAACCGTTGAGTCCGGAAAAGCTTCTGCATCTCTTCGAACCATTCTTTACGAGCAAAGAGTCGGGTCATGGTCTGGGGCTGTGGGTGACCTACCAGATGGTGCGACAACTCGGCGGGCAGATTACTGCCAGCAACGAAGAAGGCCGCATTCGCTTTTCAGTACATTTCCCCCTGGAGTCGGTGGCGTGAACAAGCTTGATGAAAATATCCATCGCATCTGTCTGATCGAGGACGACGAAATTCTCGGCGAAGCCCTGGTCGACCGTTTCGAGATCGAAGGCTTCAGCTACGACTGGTTCCGGCGAGGCAAGGAAGCCCTAGTGCCGCTTTCACATAAGCGCTACAGCGTCGTCCTTTCCGATATTAACTTGCCTGACATCAGCGGCCAGGCGTTATTCGAAGGTCTGGTGGCAGAAGGGAACAAGCTGCCTCCCTTCGTCTTCATTACCGGTTACGGGGCGATTGACGATGCTGTGCGGCTCTTGAAGCTGGGGGCGGAAGATTACCTGACCAAGCCCTTCGACGTGGGCAAGCTGATGCAAAAGCTGCACAGCCTCTGTGCTCGGGGCATTCCGGCCAATGCATCGACTCAGGAGCTTGGGATTTCCCGTGCCATGCGTCAGATTGCCGAGACGATGCCGCGACTGGCTGGCAATGCTGGAACGGTCCTGATCACGGGTGAATCCGGCGTGGGCAAGGAGCGGGTAGCACAAGCCCTGCATCGAGCCCGAGACCCTGAGGGAAAGCGTCCATTCGTCGCCGTCAATTGTGGTGCGATTACCGAAACGCTGATCGAGTCCGAACTGTTCGGCTATGAAAGAGGTGCCTTTACCGGTGCCGCCAAGGAACGCAAGGGGGTTTTCGAACAAGCGGATGGCGGCACCCTGTTCCTCGACGAGATCGGGGAAATGCCCCTGGCAATGCAGGTGCGCCTGCTGCGTGCCATCCAGGAACGATCAATTGTTCGGGTCGGCGGCGAACGGGTCATTCCGCTCGACCTCAAGCTGGTTTGCGCCACCAATCAGGATTTGCGCATCATGGTGGAGCAAGGCCGTTTTCGAGAGGATCTCTATTACCGGATCAACGTCATCCACATTCCCATTGCCCCGCTGCGGGAACGGAAGGAAGACATCCTCTGGCTGGCATCAATTTTCCTCGAAGAGTTTGCCAGGCGTGACAATGGGGTTCTTCACCAACTAGACCCCATCGCTCAACAAGCACTTCTGAACTACCCGTGGCCAGGCAATGTGCGGGAACTGCGCCATTGCCTGGAGCGGGCAACGATTCTCCATGGTGGTCAGCTCATCACCGAAGCCATGCTTTTTCCCAAGGCTGGCCATGCACCAGAAGTGTCGGAGGCTGGGCCGGAAACCCTGGCTGAGTTTCTCCGGGCCTGCGAGCGTACCTACATCACCAATGTGCTTGAGCAGAATGGTGGTCGTATCGCTGATTCCGCCAATGCGCTGGGAATCTCGCGAAAGAATCTCTGGGAAAAAATGAAGAAGCTCGGGTTGGAGGTTGTTTCACCCGAGTAGGCAAGACAATCTATTCTGCTTAAATTTCATGCTTCCGGGATCGACCAACCGGTACAGCTTTGGGTTTCCGCAAAACAGTTATTTGGCAAGCCGATTCACCTGAAAACTATCCGCAGCAGCCTCCTTTGGAGCTCTCCGGAGTTGGCGAGCACGGTTCTGTTCCTGCGGTACTGCTGGGGCATGATCTTGCCCCTCTGTCCATTGATGATGCCGACGAGATCATCTGACTGGCCGCCATCAACCCGGCTTTGATGAACTGCTCCTCCGGAATTGTCTCGTAAGTGTTGCCGCCGACTTGGAGTGTTCGACAATCCGAGTCACCGCACACAGAACAGCAGCGGCTCATACCTACGTCGCCGCCGAGCCACTCCTCGATAGGTTTGCCCGCGATCCACACGCGGTTGGATTCGGAGGTATTGGTCTTGAATGCAGCTTCATCGATTTCCTGTGTTTCGAGTACGGGCTCGATTCCCAGCGGCTGCAGCGCGGTCGCGAGTTTAGCCACCGCCGCCTTGAGTTCACGGCCGGTATCCCCACAGCGGGTGCAAGTCTCGCCGCCCTTGACGAGGCGCTTCCACAAAATCGGCATCGCTTTCATTTCACTCTCCTCGAAATTCAAGCTGGAAAGCCACTGCCAATATCAAGGTTTTTGAATGAGTTGGCAACGACAACCACGGCAACAGGCGCTCGGTTAGCCGCCCGTCGATGACATCACGCGAATGATCTTTTCCGGATGTTCGCTGAACTCATGCCGCTCCGGCTTGCGGTCTATGGCTGTTTGAATGGCTGTCAGGATTGATTCGTCGCTCTCGCCATCGCGCATCAATTGACGCAGGTCGAGCCGGTCCTCCTGGCCAAGGCAAAGATGGAGCATTCCGTCGACGGTCAGGCGAACCCGATTGCAGGTAGCGCAGAAATGTTGAGACATCGGCGTGATAAAGCCAACGCTGAACTTTCCATCCGGCGTGACCAGATAACGCGCCGGGCCACCGCCCGGTATCAAGCCGTCGATCAGGCCAAATCGAGTTTTAAGTGAGGCCATGAGTGGCTGGAGGCTCGCGAACTGGGAGTTCCGGCCGGTTTCCCCCATCGGCATGGTTTCGATGAGGCGCAGGATGAAGCCGCCATCCCGACAGAAGGCAATCATCGCCTCCAACTCGTCGTCATTGGTGCCGGCCAGCCAGACCATGTTGATCTTGATCGGTGCGAAGCCGGTTTCGCGGGCTGTCTTGAGACCCGCAAGCACTTCCTTGAGGGCGTCACGCCGGGTGATCGCCGCAAACCGCGCCGGCTGAAGCGTATCCAGGCTGACATTCAAGCGTGTAACGCCAGCCTCCTTGAGGGGCCGCGCATGTTTGACGAGCTGGGTGCCATTCGTACTGAGCGAGAGATCGTCAATCCCCGGGATGGCTCTGATGCGACCGGCCAAATCCGCGATCCGGTTGCGTAGCAGTGGTTCTCCGCCGGTCAGTCGAACCCGGCTCAGGCCACGGGAGGCAAAGAGGCGAAGGACTCGTTCGATTTCGTCAAAGCTCAGCCAATTGGCGGGTTCTTCATAGCCGTCAAAGTCCTTCGGCATGCAGTACGCGCAACGCAGGTCGCAGCGGTCGGTTACCGACAGTCGCAGATATTCGATCTTGCGACCGAAAGCGTCAGAGAGGACAGTGGTTTTATCGGTCATGGCAAGCGACGGAAACGGATCATGGGTGCATACACAGCAATAAACATACCGCCCCAGACCCGGGCACGCCAACTACTGGCGCGTTGAATGCAAAGCTCAGGCAGTGGCGGCGTGAGTTTGGGCAACGGTTTCTGTGTGCCAGGAAGATGTATTCGCTACGGCGTCTTCCAGCGACATACCGCTTTCCACGCGATCCATGATCGAGCGCTGCAAAATGGCGCCCAGCATGGCCACGTTGTCGGCCATCATCGGCTCGACTTCGCGCAGGAACTGGACAGTGGGCGGATCGTAGGCATAGGCGCCAAGGTGGGTATCCAGATCCTTGCTGGTGGCCAGTGCGTAACACAGGTCGTAGATCAGGTTGAAGCTGCGCTGTTCCTGCAGCGCATCGGAAGGCGGCAGGTTCATGCGCACCTCTTCGGCCAGGTCACGGCGAAAATCTTCCAGGCCGTAATCGGCACGGGCCTTGACGACATCTTCCGGCGAAAAATCCCATTGCATCGTTTGTCTCCTGGTGGTCAGCCAAATATGGCGGCAAAGGCATCTTCGTCATCGCGGCAGACCGGGCAGGTCTTTTCCGGTGCTGCGGAGACGAAATGGCGGTCGCAACGCGAGCAGCGCTGCTTGTTCAAGGACATCAGCGTCTGCACCGGCTGATCGGAACGGGCATCGAAACTTGCCTCGGCATCGAGCACACGCGGCTGGCAAACTTCGAGGCAGGCTTGGCAGGCCACGCAGCGGTCAATTCGGAACTGCAGAGCCCAGGCATCCGGGTTTTCCTCTATCTGGATGGCGCCGGTCGGGCACACGCGGAAGCAGGCTTCGCAGACCGTGCAACCGGGCCGCAGGGTGAGTTGCATCAGCGGCAGCCCCTCATGCAACTGAACTGGGAAGGGCTGCCCATCCTTCTGCTGGGTAACGATTTGCAGCAGTTCACGGCGCTCAGTAACCGAGTAGGGGCCAGGGCGAATTGCTTTTGCAGGGGCTGGCTCATTCTCCTGTTGCGGCTTGGCGAGGATGACTTCATCGATACCACGGCCGATCAGGCGGCGGAACAATTGGCGGCGGGCCGGGGCGAACTCGGCTGTCGGCTTTTTGTCCTGTCCGTGATTCTTCGTCTTGGAGGACTGGGCAAGCTCCGGTAACGTCCAATTGATCGTTGCCTCAGGATTTGCCGCGCCATTTCGGGCTCCCCGGTGCAGCACATCGACGGCTTCGAGGTTCATGGCCAGTTGGGCTGCGCCGGTTTTTCCATGCATGCAGTCGCCGCAGTGCCACTGGCCGTGCAACGTGAGCGGGATGCCGCGTTTCGCCAGATAGCCCATCGTGACCGCATCGATGGCGCCCAGACAGGGAACGATGGCGTCGGCGGTCTCACCCGAGGGTGCGCAGGCGACACTCCAGGTGGGTTGCTTGATCGCCTGGCGGAGCAGGTCGAGTAATTTGAAATTGCCGCTCGACCAGGCGCCGGTCTGACAGGCGCTGATGCATAGCGCACAATTTTGGCAATTTTTCGGGTCGACCGTAGTACCCTCGTCATTCAGCGCAATCGCGTCATGCGGGCAAGCATCTGCGCAGCGTTGGCACTCGCTGTAGCGATAGCGGTAGCGGGTACATTGGCTGCTGCGTATGCTCGGTGTTGCCAGGCTCATTTTTTCTTGCTTTGCAGTTTTTGCAGTGGCGTGCCCGTCTCGCAGGTGTTGTGCGGAATGACGAACTGCAAGGTTGCCCCGGGCGCACCTTCGACTTCCGGCTTGCTGCTTGGGTTTGCAGTGGCTGCCAGCCAGGCGTTTAAGCCTCCCTTGACGGCAAGAATGGGTTTCCCCGGGTGCTGTCTCTCCAAGATGCGGGCGATGCGCAGGGCTTCATTATCGGAGTCAGCCAGCACAACGACGGTAGCGGACGGATTGATGCTCAAGCCCGGGTGATAGGGCTGCGCCTCCAGTAGCGGTGTTTTGAGGCGATTCAATTCCTTGCGGCCATCGATGACACAGCAAGGTGGCGCATCTCTCAGGATAAAGCTCAACTCGTCACCGCCAAGCAACGCTAGCTCGGCGTGGCCTAAATTGCTGACCAGCAGCCCGCTGAGCACGCATATGGTGGCCAGGAGTTTCACGAAATTTCCTCAACCAATTTCTCGGCATCGCCATGGCATTGCCAGGCTTCACGCTGTTGGTACAAATCCGCTGGCAGCGCCAGTTGGCGAACCTGGCCGAATGCGATCCAATCGGCGAGCGGCGGGGCGTAGTTGGTGCGCGGGGCGACCCACAACTGCTCGCCCAGCTTTTCGACCAGGCCTGCGCACAGGTTGAGGTCGATATCGTTCTCGATGTCGGCATGCAGCAGGACCGTTTGTGCGCCACGCTCCACCATCTGGCCTATCCACCACTCGGCATGGGTGCCGGTGCCTGAACCATCGGCGCGCAGCACTTCCCAGGTCGGCTCGCAAAGGGAAGGGGTGACCACCTTGAAGTCGGCGTTGGAAACCGTCTCAAAAGACCAGTCGACCGCAAGATTACGCACGGGCACATAGAGGCCGATCCGTTCCTTGCCGTACTTCTCGACCAGGCGCTCAATGCTGCCGCTATCGAGCAGCGCTGCTTCGCCAATCAAGACCTTCTTTGCGCCTGCGGCCAGCAAAGAGTCTGCCCGCGCTTCGCTGCCATGCGGCAAGACGATTCCGGCGCATTCCGCCGCACAGGCATCGACGGCCATTCCATCGAAGAGAAATTGTGTTTCCCTGGCCGGGTCGAAGATATCAGAGAGGCTGCAGAAGCGGATGGTCATGGCGCGCTGTGAAAATACTGAAACTTCGGATAGGCAAAAGGATACAACGGGCAAGGATCGTCGGCGGCCAGGCCGCAGAGCATGGGGCGCAATTCCTGAAGGGCACCGACAATCGGGTCGATGGCCACACCTAGATAGCTTGGGCGATATTTGTTCAAAGCCATCAGCGCATCGTCGGCCATCAACAGCGCACCTTCCTGGTTCTGGTTCTGGGTGAAGAACAGCGCAAGCACGGCGAAAGCGAAGGCCTGTAGAAACTCGGCCTCCGGATCTTTATGGCCGAGAAGGCTGTCGCGGACCAAACGCGACCAGCGTTCATTCAACCAGTCGTGCAATTGCCCGAGTTGGTTGTTGTCCCACATGGCCGCCACTTCGCTCCAGTCGAGTTCGGAGAGCACCTGGCGATCAGGTTGCGAAAATGGGCGGGCGTGCAGATCGAGCAACATGGTATTTCCTTAGAAGCGCAGGTCATGCAGGGTGTGTTCGGTTTTGCCGGAATTTTCCTGGGTGCCGGAGGGACAGGCGCCGCAGACCGGTTCGTCGGGGTTGAATTCAACCTGGATTTCGCTCTTGGGGACGACGGCCCGTCCCATGTCGAGGTCTTCCAGGTTCTTCAGGTTCATTGCGGCGATTTCCTCTTCGGCAAAGCCGCCCAGAAACTTGGCCATTTCGCGGTAGAACGAGTGATTGCTGGCCCGACCGATCAGCCGACTGTAGCCGCGTGCCCAGCGCCCCAGGTGCTGGGTCCAGAAGCGCTTGATTTCCTTGTCGAGCCGCCGGTATTCCTTCATCTGTTCCGTGCTCAGCGCCTCCACGCAGCGGTTCAGCAATTCGGCTACGAAAAGCAGCTCAACCCCCAACTGGTCGGGGAAGACTTCGAAGCGGCCCTTGCAAAGCGTGAACCCGGCCTCGCGATAAGTACGTTCCAGCTGGAAACACGGTTCCTGCTTGAAACGCCCCATCAGGCGAACCGACTCGATCGGGGGGAAACAGCCGGAGGAGGCAAACAGCGTGGTGTACTCGCAGGCCAGCGCATCGTCGAGTGCCTTCTCGTCGGGGCTCAGGAAGTCCTTTCCGAAGGAAATGCCGGCTTCGGCCAGTTGGGCCAGCAAGCCCTCCTCGCGCATGGCCGCGATGAATGTAGGGCTGGGTTCTTCGATGAAGACCCCGGCCAGCATGCGATAGATGCTGGCTCGCGCCAGACAATCCTCGATCAACTCGGCGGGATTGAGTTCCAAGGGTGTTGCAACAGGCGCTGAGACCTGATCAATGGCAAATGCTGTATCGAGCATGACAACTCCAGAAAATGCGACCCACCGGGGATGAAGCCGGCGGGCCCAATCTCGTCGCTACGAAGGAATTTCGATCAATGTCCGCCGCCGGCCTTGTGCTTGACGCTCTCTGGACCGGCCCAGGAGGCCATTTCCGGGTGCATCTTGCGGTGCATGTCGCCGGTGAAGGCATAACGCATGGTTTCCTTGTAAGCCGCCATATGCTTGTCCCAGTCGGCTACCGAGTCGCCATACTTGTCATTGGGCCCGGCCTTGGTCACCTTGACCACCGTATCGAACCAACCCTGTGAGCCGCCAATCGGGTCGGCAACCACCGGGATGATGTCGTTCGGGTGCACACCTTTGTCATCCCACCAGACGTTGTTGAGGTCCGGATCATCCTGACCGTGGCTGTATTCGCCCTTCTTGTCCTTCAGCTTGAGCGTTGCCAGGCGGCCGTATTCCCAGTGACCAAAACCGGTCGGGATGGAAACGACCTTCGGATGGATGCCTTCCGTGACATAAGCCTTGGTGACCAGATGGCCAACCGGGCTTTCGATGCGGACCAAATCGCCGGTTTTGACACCAAGCTTGGCTGCCGTTTCCGGGTTCATCCAGGCCGGGTTACTGTGGGCGATCTCGGCCAGCCATTTAATTGCCGCAGTGCGCGATTGTTTGTGCACGTTGAGCTTGAAGGTCGAGAGAATCATCTCGTCCTCCTTCATGGCTTCATGCCACGGAATGCGCTTGAAGGTCGGCATCGGGTTGAAGCCATGGTCCGCCCACATCTGGACGCGCACATTGATCAGCCTGTCACCGGTCGGGAAACCGACGCAGTTCTTGCCGTCGCGGCGGACGCCGATGGCCTTGCCGTTCTTCATGATGGTGCCTTTCCTATCCACCGTGGCACCCGTCATGTCGGCGGCAGAAAGCTCCTTCATATGCAGACCGTAATCGGCACGAATCTCGCGGCCCGTCTTGTCGGTCACCTTGCCCGTCTTCGGGTCGAGTTTGCCGTAGATCGGCCAGACGCCATGCTTCTTCAGGAAGTCGAGACCGCCGGCTTCTTTCAGGCCGGGCACGTTATCGAAGTGATGGCGCATGTAGTCCTCACCATCCTTGAAGTCCCAGAACTGCTTCATACCGCGCTTGCCGTCCGGGTCCAGTTTCCAGATGATGTCGCGAAGCAGCACGCGGTTTTCCCGCGATTCGCCCAGGGACTTGTGCACCGGCTGGCGAATGCCCAGCCACGGCCACAGCGAGTTCGGCATGGACTCGGGCTCCCAACGCTCCAGATAGGGGCAATCGGGCAGGATCAGGTCGGCCAGGGCTGTTTCCTCACCCATGTGCGAACTCATGGAGACGAAGTAGGGAATCAGCTTTTCATCCCGATAGAGTTTCCCCCAAACCGCCCGGGCGCCGGGGTTGGTATAGACCGGGTTGTCCTGGTAGGTGAAATGGACATTGATTTTCTGCCGACCTTCGGCAATCCAGAACGGAACCAGATGGCTGACCTTGTGCGCGGCTAGCGGATACTCGGGCGGATGGGCCAGCACCGAATCGTGGGCCGGTTTGCCCGGTTCGGGCATCGGCTGCGGCCAGCCCATGCCACGGGGCAGGCAGTAACCGCCTTTCTTCTCGACGTTGCCGGTCATGATCGGCAGCATCATGCAGGCCTTCTCGTTGTACGAACCGTAGAGGTGCTTGGCCGGGCCGCGATAGGTAAATAGTGTGGCCGGCTTGGTGGTGGCAAATTCGCGGGCAATCCGTTCGATGGTTTCGACCGGTACGCCGGATATTTTCGACGCCCACTCCGGCGTGTATTGCTTGTAGTGAGCCTTCAGTTCAGCAACCGTGACATTGGTCCAATTAGTGATGAAGTCGGAGTCCTGTAAGTCCTCGCGCAGGATGACATGGCCGATGGCCAAGGCGACTGCACCGTCGGTGGCGGGGAAGACCGGAATCCACTCGTCCGAGAAACCGGCGGTATTCGACAGGCGCACATCGAAGGTGACGATCTTCATCTGGTTGTCGACGCGGCCTTCGGTGACCCGTTGCGACAGGGGATTATGGAAGTAGGATGCTTCCAGGACGTTCGAACCGAAATTCAGCACGTACTTGGCGTTGGCAAAGTCCGGCGTCTCGATATCCGGCCCCCAGGTCGGCTCCATCCCACACTTCTTGGACGACTCACAGACCGAGGTGTGGTTGAGCACCGTTGCCGATCCCAGCGTTTTCATGAAACGGTCGATGGTGCCACCGGTACGGTTACGGCCGTACTTGAGCATGATGGTGTTTGGGTCTTCCTTGAGCGCTGCATCCAGCTTGGCTGCCAGCTCGGTCAGGGCCTCGTCCCAGGTAATGCGTTTCCATTTGCCCTCGCCACGGGCGCCGACCCGCTTCAAGGGATAGAGGATGCGATCCGGATCGTAGCTGTACCACATGCCTGAATTACCTTTGGCGCACAAGCGACCGCGGGTCGAGACGTGTTCCGGATCGCCTTCGAGTTTGACCACCCGGTCATTCTCGACATAGGCAATGGCACCGTCCTGAATGTTGCAGACGTGGCAGTTGACCGGGATGGCCTTGCGCTCGGCACCGCTGACCGGACCGAAATCCTTGCCGCCGAGATCGTTTTCCATCGCTGTCAGCAGGCGGGGTGCAGAGGCTGCAGCTGCACCGGTACTGGCACTGACCTTGAGGAAGGTACGGCGTGTGACTTTGGGCATTTCCATTTTCTTTATCTCCTCGTGACCAGGATCAGAACAAGGTCTGTAGTTGTTGCGGAGCCATCAGCAGGACATAGCGCAGGGCAGCGCTGCCGGTCAGGATGAGCAGGGCGGAAACCAGTACCACGCCCTGGCTTCTGCCCATTGGCGCAAACAACATCAGCGCCGGGGCGACGCTACCGCCGAGAAAGCCAACACCGATGAAAAGCAGACCCATGGTGCCGGTCGTCATGATCATGAAGGTCAGTTCGGATGCTGAGCCGCCGTAGTTGGTCGTGCCCATGATTGAGACCAACATCACGGCCACCGCACCGGCCGACCACAGCATGTATTCACGCAGAACCTTCTGTGCTTCGGCGTTGCCCGCCGCGAGCAAAGCGCCGACTGCCGAGCCCGAGGCAATGGCCAGCGCCACGAAAAGGACGGGCATGATCGGCGTGTTCCAAACGGGGCGTGACTGATGCACCGTCAGGTCGAAGCCGGTATAGATTGGCAACCCGAGAGCAAGCAAAGCGGTGATCAGAGCAAGCAGTTGGCCGTTCTTTTCGTCACCCTTGCGTAGTGCCAGGATATAGACGATGGAAGCAATGCTGAAGGCAACGATATTGAGTGCCCCCCAGGCCAGTGGCGACGTAAAGTTCAGATAAGCCGGGTTGAGAATGTTGAGAAAACGCATTGGCTGCGACAGGTCGGCAATCAGCAACATGCCGCCCAGGCCGAGCAAGACGAAGGATGCGTAGGCTGTCTTTTCACGCAGCGGCCGCAGTGCAGGTGTCCGCCATGAGCCGTAGGAAATAAATGACAGGCCGGCGAGGATGCCAATCACGAAGAAGTAGATAGCGTAAGTAGCGTGCCAAGACACATCATGGAACCAGACGTAATCACCCATGATTTTTCCCTTAGATTTTGAAGTGGTTCTTGAAGGCCGAGCGTTCCTGCTCCATCACTTCACGCTTCTGGTAGGCGTCGCGGCCAAACTCGGTCTGATTGCGGTCGGCGCCAATGTAGAAGACGTGCGGCTTGGTGCCTTCTTCCGGGCGCAGAACCTGGGTTGCGTTCTTGGCTACCAGGTAGGAAACCTCGCTGTTCGGATCGTTGAGATCGCCGAAGACGCGGGAACGGCCAATACAGGTCTGCACGCACGCTGGCACCAGATTCTGGGTGACGCGGTGGAAGCAGAAAGTGCACTTGTCCACGACGTTGGTAATCGGGGTGTAGGTCCGGTGTGATGGCAGCATGAAGCGGGCGTTGTATGGACAGGCCGCCATGCAACTGCGGCAGCCGATGCACCGCTCGTAACGTTGCAGCACGAAGCCGCCGTCTTCTACCCGGAAGGTGGCTTCGACCGGACAATTGCGAACGCACGGGGGATCTTCGCAGTGGTTGCACAAGCGCGGCAGGAACTGTTTCTTGACGTTGGGGTATTTGCCGACCACCTTGTAGGGCACCCAGGTTCGATTGACGCCCAGTGGCGTGTCGTACTCCGCCTTGCAGGCGACTTGGCAGGCCATGCAGCCAATGCAGCGGCGGGTATCGACCACCATTGCATAGCGCTTCTTTCCCCCGCCAGCCGAATTTTTTGATCCTTCACTCATCTGCTTGCCTCCTCTGGTTGCAGTGGTGTGTTGCTGAACACGCTGGACCGCGTCGTAGCGCGGCCAATAGCGGTGTCTTTAACGCAACATACGGGCCACAGAGCTGGTACAAATGGCGAGATTCAGACCAATAGGCGATCTCGAAGGATTTATCAGTCGTGAATTGATTTTCCGATGGTTACGCTGGCGTAACACACAGGGAGATTGCTGCGGCGCAGCGTGCTACGCCAGCGTAACGCAGGGAAAAATCGTCTGGTGGGAGAAGGCAGACGACGCTTATCATCGACGATATGTTTCAGCCTGATCGAATCCTTTCACTCACCACACGGCGCCGCCTGCTGCTTGCCATTGCCTCGCTGCCGGCTTGGCCAGCAGTGGCCGCGAACGGGGACGCGGGAGTCATTCGTATCGGCCTGACGCCGGTCTTCCTCGACGACCAGGTTAGCTTTCTCGGCAAGTGGCGGGCTTGGTTGGAACAGAAACTCGGCCGTTCGGTGGTTTTTGTCCAGCGCGGCAACTATCGCGAGATTATTGACCTGCTGCGTTTGGGAAAAATCGATTTCGCCTGGTTGTGCGGCTACCCATACGTCCGCCATCGCCATGAGTTTCGCCTGGTCGCAGTGCCCTTATGGCGTGGTCATCCGCTCTATCAGTCCTACCTGATCGTGCCGTCTGACGATAAAAGCACCAAGACCATCGCCGACTTGCGCGGCAAGGTTTTCGCATATTCCGATCCCGACTCCAATTCCGGCTATCTCTATCCGCAATATGCGCTGACCATGCTGGGAGAGAAGCCATCGTCCTTTTTCTCACGCACCTTCTTCACCTGGGCTCATCGCAAGGTGGTTGAGGCGGTCGGTGTCGGGCTGGCCGACGGTGGGGCAGTCGATGGCTATGTCTGGGAGACGCTGGCCGAAGTGCGCCCTGATTTGACGGCAGCGACCCGGATCATCGACCGGTCGCAGCCGCTAGGCTACCCGCCGTTCGTTGCGCGCAGTGATATTCCGACCAAAGAACTGGAGCAATTCCGTCAGGTCTTGCTCGGTATGGCGGACGACCCGCAGGGTAATGAATTGTTGGGGCGCTTGCGCCTTGATGGATTCACCGCCGGCCAACCTGCATTGTTCGATGGCATTGCCCAGATGGCGGCGAAGGTCAGCCGAAAATGATCTTTCGCAGCAACCTTTCGTTACGCTGGAAAATTCCGCTACGGGTGATGGCTGCCGTGCTGGGCACCGCAATTACGGTGACGGCTGCGCTGGTCGTCTGGGAGTACGACGAGATGCGGCAAAATCTGGAAGGACATGCCAAGAGCCTCGGGCGGGTATTGGCCAACACACTGGTTGCCCCGGTGCTCCATGATGATATCTGGCGGGCCTACGAGATTCTGCAATCGGCGCGCGAAACTTATCCGGCGGCGCCTGAGTTGCAGGCCGAGGTGGTCTTGATTACGGACGCCGACTACAAGGTCTTTGTGTCGACCAAGCCACGCGAGTTTCCCATCGGCAGCAGCCCGGCCACCCGTGGCGGAGCCTACGCCCAATTGCGTACTGGTATGGTCAGCGGCGATTCGATGGCGCAACGCGTTCTTGAACCGGCCGACTCGCCGGTGTACTTCGTGATGTCTCCACTGGTTGCCGACGGAGTAGCCCTTGGTCATGTGATCCTTGGTTACTCCAAAGTCTCCTTCGTGCCACGCTTCGTCGGTCTGGTCAAACGGGCGGCACTCGTTACCGTGCTGGTGCTGCTGATCATCGCACCGATTTCCTGGGTGTGGGCCAGTCGCACTGGCGAGCCCTTGCTGCGCCTGGCCGATGCGATGCGGCGGGTACCCGGCGAACTGGAAGAGTCGCGCCTGATTGACCTGCCCAAAAGTGGGGACGAAATCGGCCAGTTGGCAGAGGCCTATCAGCGCATGGTTGGCGAACTGAGAAACAAGCAGGAACTGGAACGCCAGATGGTTGTTTCAGAACGCCTGGCAGCCGTCGGCCGCCTGACTGCCGGTATCGCTCACGAGATCAACAACCCGCTCGGCGGTATGCTGACGGCAATGAATACTTATCAGCGCCATGGCAGCGGCAATGATCCGTTGGCGTTAAGCACGCTATCCCTGCTTGAACGAGGATTGACCCAAATTCGCCAGACGGTTGGTGCTCTGCTCGTTGAAAGCAAGGCCATGGATCGTCCCTTTGCCTCCGAGGATGTGGATGACCTTCTCATTCTGGCTGAAGCGGAAGCACATGGCCGAGGCATCGGAGTGGTCGTTGAGAGCAACCTTGACGGCTCCTTAGCGCTACCGGCGACCCTGATGCGTCAGATATTGCTCAATTTGCTGCTCAACGCGGTGAGTGCTGCCGAAGAGGGTGGTGGCGTGCGCCTGGTAGTTGAATTGGGCGAAAAGCAATTGCACCTCGCCGTGACCAACGATGGTGACTACATCCCCCAGGAACGCATGGATACCCTATTCGAGCCGTTCGCTACCACTAGTGACCGCGGCCATGGTCTGGGCCTGTGGATCGTCTATCAGATCGTTCAGCAACTGGGCGGCGAAATCGAGGTCGAGAGCCTGCCCGGCTACACCACTTTCAAGGTTGAAATACCCTATGGCAATACCGTCTGAAATACGTCCTCGCATCTGCCTGATTGAAGACGACGAAATTATGGGTGAGTCGCTGGCTCAGCGCTTTCAGCTCGAAGGTTTCGATGTCGACTGGTGGCGCACCGCTCGCGAAGCCGCTGCTGCCTTGGAGAGCCGACGTTACAGCGTGGTCGTCAGCGATATTCGTTTGCCCGACCGCAATGGCGGTGACCTTTTTCTCGATCTGTCGGCTCGCTTACCCATGCTGCCGCCTTTCTTGTTCATGACTGCCTTCGGCAGCATCGACCGGGCTGTCGAACTACTCAAGGCAGGCGCTGCCGACTATATTGCCAAACCTTTCGAGGCTGATCTGCTGGTGGATAAGGTGCGTGGTTTGGCCAAAGGCTATGGCGCACTCTCTTCCGATGGTAGTGATGGCGATGCTCTCGGTGTTTCGCCGATCATGCGACGAATTGCCGAATCCCTGCCACGACTTTCCCGTCACGCTACGGCGTTGTTGGTCACCGGAGAATCGGGCGTTGGCAAGGAACATGTCGCAAAGCTGTTTCACCGACAGGGGGCCGGCGATTCGGCCCCCTTCATTGCTGTAAATTGCGCGGCCATTCCCGAGTCGCTACTGGAAGCAGAGCTTTTTGGTTACGAAAAGGGCGCCTTCACCGGAGCTGTCAAGTCGAAGCGCGGTGTGTTCGAACAGGCCAGTGGCGGTACCCTGTTCCTCGATGAGATTGGCGAAATGCCACTATCGATGCAATCCAAGCTGCTGCGGGTATTGCAGGAGCGAACGCTTGTCAGACTGGGTGGTGAGAGTCAGGTCAGTGTCGATTTCCGTCTTGTTTGCGCGACGCATCAGGATTTGAAGGCGATGGTCGAGCAGGATCGGTTTCGTGAAGATCTTTATTACCGCATTCACGTCATTCAACTGCGTATCCCGCCGCTGCGCGAGCGACCGGAAGACATTCGCTGGTTTGTTCGTCATTATGTCGAGGCCTTCAACCGCGCTAATCCAGAAGAAAGGCGCAGACTGGACCCCCGAACGGAACAGGCACTGGTCAGCTATGCTTGGCCAGGAAATATTCGTGAATTGAAGCACGCAGTAGAGCGTGCCTGCATTTTGTCACCCAGCCCCTTGTTGGGAGCCGATGCTTTTTTTGGTGGCGACTTGGTTGATGGCAATCTTTCTCAGCCGCCGTCGCGATCGCTGGCCGATTATTTGATGGCATGCGAGCAGGACTACCTGAGGGTCGCACTGGACCGCCATGACTGGCATATGACCAATACTGCAGAGGCGCTGGGTATCACGAGAAAAACCCTATGGGAGAAAATGCGCCGATTGGGGATACATGCGGAGGATGAGTGAAATTCCTTCAGCTCGTAATCTGAATCAGGTCGGATAGTCATTGGTTCATGAAGTGTGGAGTGTTCAATGGCCGGTAGAAACAGTATTAAGACCAACGCTGAACGCCAACAACCGTACTGAAGTGCTGTCGCTGATATCGGTCACACGATGGCATCATTTTTCATCGCGGGGTATTGCCTTATCCACGTCGATGAAAACTCCCCAGCGCCCGCCCCACCAGCACCCCGACCACCAACGGCACGCACGGCAGCAATAGTGGCGGCAGCGTCACCGGCAGCACGAAGCCGATAACCGTCAAGCAGAGGCTTACGATCCCCAGGCTGGCATAGAGCGCGAACATCTCGGGATCGTGCTGCAAGAACTCCTTAGCCTTGATGAGTCGTGCCAATCCGCCATCGACAAGAGCCCCGAGAACGAACACGGTCAGCCAGGGAAGCCATTCGAACAGGGTGGCCAGCCGATAGCCGGCGAGCAGCAGCAGTGCATCGACCGAGCGGAAATAGGGGTTATTGAATAGACGCTGGTTAACTGCGGACATCTCCCGGGATACTGCTCCATTGACGCCAGTTGTCGTCGGCGCATCCTTTACGGCTGGGATCGGGGTGGCGTTAGCCGTCGCTTCTTGCATGCGCACTGCCCGGTCGAGCATGCGCAAGGAAGGCTCTGTACCCCAGTATGCGGCGGCCAACTCGTGTTCGGCGCGCAACTGTTCGAGGAAGCGTTCCGGCGGATGGGCCGATGGCACGTATAGCACCAATGTCAGCAGGGTCACCAGGGACAGTATGGCGACGCCGCGGATCATGAAGCGGCCTTTGTGGCGAGGCGTACTTTGTCCGGTTCAGGGTCGAGAATCGGAAACCGCCCCTTGATGATTCGGCCGCCCGACACCGAAGCGAAATACTGAAGATTGGGCAGCTTGCCCAGCACCTCGGCCGGGACCATCTCCTCGAGACTCTCAGTAAGTTGCGTGGAATAGCTCGACGAAAAATCGCCCAGGTGGGCATCCGAACCATGGCTGAGGCCGACGCGTAGCGTATGGATCGCTGTCTTGCCGAAAGTTTCGACTACGAAGTCCTGGGTCGGCCGGTCCTTGGTGCGCAGCGCGATCAGGTTGTTGAGGTTACCCAGGGCCATACGGGCTGCATCCTCGCTCCCCAAGCGCTTGGCGAGGTCGGCCAGGGTCTGCATGGCGCAGGTCGTGAAGATGCCGCCCTCTGCGCCCTTGTTGAGGATCTCGATCAGCGGCTGGTTGATGACATTGGCCACTTCGTCGACGAACAGCGCAATGCGCCGATAAATGCCCAAGTTGTAGCGCATGCCGGCCCGGGCAGCCTGGTCGGCCAAGGCCAGAGCGCCGATGGCCGAGGCGACCGACGGATCAGGCAGTGAGTCCAGGCACATATAGAGCACATGGCCGGCCCGCTCGATCTTCTCGAAATTCATGATCGGGCGGCTGTCGTCGGCATCGAACGGGTCCGGCGACAGGCTGCGCCCGAGATCCCCCGAGGTCAGCATCGACAGGATGGGCAGCAGGTTGGCGGTGATCTTCTGGTAATGCTCCCGGTTATGGCGGAAGGTGCGTACCTGGGCGTCGATCACCTTGTTGCGTTGGTTCTGGGCGATGTGGTGCTCGTAGTAGGCGACAAAAGCCATCAGGTCGGCGCTGGCGGCTTCTGATGGCCGCTTCAGGTTGCCGCGCTGCGCGTCATTCAGCAGCTTCTTCATGGCGGGCAGATCGTGCCAGCCGGTACCCAAGGTCTGGTCGTAGTAGCGGCGCAGTGAGCCTTCCAGCACCGGCTCGATGCCGCCCTCGATGTACTTGGTGAGTTTGACCAGGTTGGGCCGCTCTTCGAGTTCAACCAGACCTTGTACCACCACGTTGACCGCATCCCAGCCGAAGGCCGAGAAGGCCCCGGCCGTGTCCGGCGGCATGATGGACTGGATGCGCGAAGCGATTTCGGTGGGTTTTTGCCAGTTGAAGGTGAAATCGAGCCGTACGCCGCGCTCAGGGAAGGCCGGGTGGAATTCCAGAAAGGTATCCGGTTCGCGGTAGTCCGCGCAGGCACGCTCGACGACGCGCTTCAGGCGTCTGCTGTTCTTCGGATCGATGACGATCACTACGTCGCCGCGTCGTATCGCCTGGGTGATCAGATTGGCCAGTGCGACACCCTTGCCGGACTGGGTGGTGCCGACCAGCAGCGTACCGCCCTCGAAGTTCTGCAGCGGCCGGTGCAAGGGGACTTCCTGCGGCTCGACGCCGTGGATATAGGGCAGGCCGATCTCCGCATCTGGTTGGGGCTTGGGGCTGTAACCGAGTAATTGCAGCCAGTGCGGCGACACCGCGAATTCCCGGTAGTCGATCTTGGCCAGTTCATAGAGCCGCTGCGAATGCACCGGCCGCCATTCGAAGCCGAAGCCGAGGAATACCGAGGTCGGATCAGGGCACCAATGGGCCAGCTCGTCGGTACCGATGACCTCGACGGCGCGACCGCATAGGGCGGCGCGCAGGATCAATATGTGCAACGCCTGGCTCATCCGCAATACGCCCATGGCCAAGCAGGCAATGGCGAGCGGCAGCGCCAATTGTTGGGGAAGTATGCCGGTAGTGCCGATTCCGACGAAATAAACCAGTGCCAGTCCCCAGGCGACGCTGGCATAAGCCTCGTAGGCCCGGCGCCAAGGCATCTCGTAGGGGCGGACCAGCATTTCAGCTGTTTTCTTCAGGTGATGTGGCAAAGGCGGCCGGATCGAGTCCGCTCACGTAGCGCGGGTCGAGCACGATGCCGATGGCCGGGTGGCCATTGAACTCGTGGGACTGCGTCGGCGGGCCGTTTGGGGTCTGCTTCACCAGCATGTTGGTTTCGCTGAGGGCGCGCATGGCTTGGGAGGGTTGAACACCACGGTGCACGAATTCATCGAGCGGCACGAAAAGCCCCTGGGCGACGGTGCACACAATGGGTGGCCCCATGCCTTCGTTCAATGTGCGAATGGCATTGGCGAGGGCGTCCCGCACCAGGGGATTCAGGCGCATGGGGGCTTGCAAAGCGAATGCGCTTTGGGCCGACGCCTGCGAGGGCGAGCCGGAGCCTTCCTCAATCGGCACTGCATTGGCGTCGTCGCCGGCGGGCGGCGGAATTAGCGACAACTGGGGACTCCCCGGTGCCGACGTTGGGACGGATGGTGTTGGTGGCGATCCAGCCGAGGCAGGTGCAGTCGGCGGCTTGAATTCCAGCGCTTGGGGCAATATTTCCGGTGGCAAATCGATCCCGCCGAGGATGATGGCCGGCGTCGAGAATTTGGCGGCTTCCAGCGGAGCCCTGGCGCCCGGCGGGAGGATGGACCAGGTCGAGCGATCGGCGCCGGCCGCTTCGAAGACGCCGGCGGCCAGCAGGAGTTCCAGCATGGTTTCCGGCGCCTTGGGAATGCCGGCCAACTGGTCGGATTCGAGCAGTTGGTGGACATCCTCGGCGCCGCCGGGCCAGACCAGGAACAGGCCGTCTTGGCCCAGCCAGAGGCGCGCCTTCTCGCGATTGGGTATCCAGGCCGGATGGCTGCTGGTGAGCCGGCGAAGGGCATCGACCAGATAGCGCTCCAGATGTGAGCCGTACTGCGGCGACCCGTAGCGGTCGGCACTGGCTGCAAGGTTGCGGTCGATGACCAAGGCCAGTGAGCGGCGGACGAGTTCGTCCAGGACGTTGTGTTCGCGATAGATCGGGATTCCGCTGATACTGGCCAGCAGATGCGGGACGATGACGATATTGCCCTCAGAAAGGTCGGCCATGACGGCCGGCGGTACGACCAGGGGGAGCGCGTACAGTCCCAGGCCGCGGGCCTCGATTGCCTGCGGTCGCCAGCGCAGGAAATAGCGTTCGGCGCGCTGGATGGCCAGCCAGTCGGCCAGGGGCGTCAGGAAGGGCGGCCATGTTTCGCCGGCGGCATCGGTGACGATGATATGGCTCATCAGGCGGTGCAATTCGCAGCACAGGCCGGCGATGAATGTTGCATGACGCCAGCGCGGTTCCAGTTGGCGGCGTGCCGAGATGCTCATCCGCCCCGAGAAGATATGCGCGTCAGTGCCTTGCAGACTGAAAAAAGCGGTTTCCAGGCCCAGCCGCAGCAGTCCACCCGGCTTGCTGAAGTAATTGTCGGCGGTCGCCGGCAGCAGATGCACGCAGGCGGCGTAACGGCGAATAAGGGGCAGCACGTCGCGTTCGAAGCTGTCCCGGTCGGTGCCGTAGCACAGCTTGATGCGCGCAATCAGGTCGGCCTCGCCGGCAAGCAACTCATCGATTGGCAGCGCGGAGAAACCAGGGTCGGAGGCGGAGTAGGAGGTGATTGGCGTAGGCATGGCGACCATGGCGGTACAGCGTCCAGGCTGGGATAGCGACATGCCCGATTTTTCGGCTGGCGACCTCGCTTGTCCCGCCGAAACAGCCTTTATTCGTCAGGGGTTTCGCCGTCGGCGTCCAGGCTCAACTTATGAAAGAGCGCCAGCAAACCCTGTTGGCGCTCGATACTCCCGATGGCTGGGTGCGTCGGGTAGGAGGCCTGGATGCGATGGTCCATGGGGAATCGCTCGAGCAGTTTGCAGAAAGGGCAGGCTTCTCCCCAACGTGCCACGGTGCCGATCGCGGCGATGAATTCGCAGCCACAGCCCGGACAGGTCAGTATCGACAAGGTGGGGGTACGGGCCAGCCAAATGCCATCGAGGTAGGAGACGAGATTGAAGGCGCGGTCCAGGCTGATGCGGTAAGGCGGCAGCGTGGCGGCCTGGTAGGCGCGGTAGGCGAGGACCAGCGCTTCGCCGGCAGTGAGTCCCTGTCTGCGCAACTGGTGATACTTGGCGCCGATGAGGCAGGCGTCGGTGCGCAGGATCAGGTTGGCGCTGTGATACCACTCGGTCGAGTCAGGCGCACGCCCGCGCGGGATCGTCCGAGGGTCGGCGAAGAACAGCCGTTGGAGTTCGCGTGGCGGGATGCCGGTGATGCAATGAATGGTTTTCAGGCGAGCTCCCAGCCCTGCCAATTGCTTGGCGAGCAGGATGGCAAGCAGGTGGCGGTCGCCGCGGGTGGACATCGGGGACTACCGGCCAACGTTGTTCGGGGTCGGGGGATGGACGAGTGCCAATGGTCCGGCCAGCGGCCGTGGCGTACTCAACAAGGTCACCAGGTCGGCGCGCGGCGGGAACAGAGTCGTGTTGCCGATGTGGATTACCAGGGACCACAACTCGTCCAGGCTCAAGCCACGCAGGTAGTCGGCCTGCGTCGTGTCCAGCGCGAACTTGCAGCAGGTCGAAGCTCGGTCATGCTGTAAGCCGGCGTGGATGACGGCGAGCACGTTCAAGTTGATCCACTCGACATCGGTAAGCGTCACATGACTCATGGTCCTGTCCTTCCAGTGAGATGGGACCACCGGCTGTGATGCCTGAGAGCTCGATAAACATATTCCAGCACGACTTGACAGCCAGGGTAAGGATATCAGCATAGGTATGGATTGATCTGTATGGCAATAGCATTTGCTGAAAAGCTTGAGTGGCGGCCGTCTTGCCATACGCAAGGCCCGATTCATGGCATTGCTTGGCGAATGGTGCGGTCACCGGGTGGGCAGTCGAGGCACGTCGGCACGTCACAGTGACGGCAGGAGGATGCAATGATTTCAAGGCAGCAAACGGGACAAGACGGGGCAATCAATGTGGCTACTCAGGATACGGGCGGTGCGACTCCCCATGGGGATGCGCCAGTTGCGCTCGATCTGCTGCCCGGCGTTCGTCAGCGGCTAAACCAACGTCTCGACTATTTCGGTATTCCTCAGCGTGGCCGACTGACCTATGTGGCGGCGCTGACCTACCGCGCGGTTCAGACGGTGAGTCGATGGTTCGAGTCTGAACGTCCCGGTCTGCCGGACGTGGAGTCGCTGGCGCGGTTGTGCGATGGCCTGGGGTGCAGTTCGGATTGGGTTTTGGGCCTGACGCCCGAGATGGGGGGTAATCCGGCGCTCTTGCATGCCTCGGCAACGGAGTTGCAGTGGGTCGGCGAGGTACTCGAACGCTTGCGCCGGATGCACCGCGACAGCGAGCCGATGCCGATGGTCGGGGATGAGATGGCGCCGTCGATCCACGATGGGGACATGCTGTTCGTCGATCGCCGTTACGACAGGCTGGGTGGCAACGGCGTCTATGCGCTGGAAATCAACGGCCGCGTCTTGGTGCGCCGGGTCGAGAATCGCATGGGCACCGGGATCGTCTTCAAATGCGACAACCCGGCTTATGATGACCACCCGGTCGCCGATGTAGACGCCGTCAAACGTATTGGGCTGCGTGTCCTGGGCAAGGTCCACGCCGCCGTCGGGGTCACGGTGTTCTGGAACAGTTGAAAGCCCGGCCGGGAAAACTACCCCGGCCAGCTTTCAACGAACCTGTGGATCAGGCCGCTTCCGCCAGCCCTTTCCACTCATGGGCCGACAACTCGATCAGCCGGCCGCCCAAGGCCTCGAACTCCGTCGCACGGTCGTAGTCCTCGACTTCCTGGCTATAGTGCGTCACCGCATTGACCAGGCCATAGCCAGACAACTGACCCTCGGCGATCAGATGGCGCAGCACGCCGGCCCGTTCGCTATCGTTCAGCGTGTAGCGCTGGGCCAGCACCTCGACCGTCTTCACCGGGTCGCCCGCTAAGGGGATGTTGAGCGTCTTCTGCAGCTTCTGCGCCGTCTGGCGGAAGGTCGCTTCCGATACCGCTGCCTGCACCACGTCGCGTACCTTCAGGAAGAAGGCCTTGTCGTCGGCCAGCAGTGTGTCGTCCTGGTAGACCTGGATGCGTTCATCCTCGCCGCCGAGTGCGCGACCGACGTGCGTCTTGCGCAATGAGCGATCGGGGACGATCAGGCCATTGCTGCATACCAGCCGGAACAGCAACGGCTGCACTGACAGCATGCCCTGGCCGACCTCAGAATTCGAGATCACGACCCCGGCCTGGACCACGTCACCGGGCGCCATCTCGACTTTCAGGCGCGGCGTGATGCACTTCAGGTACATCTTGGTCTCGGTCAGTTCGACCGACTCGAAACGCACCTCGGGCAACTGCTGCAGGATGGGCAGCACGCTCTCGGCCAGGTCGAAGTTGTCCAGGCGGCGATAGCGATCCGATAGCACGGCGCGCACCTGGCCATCCAGGGTGCGCAGCATGCGCCGGTCTTCCTCGTTCTGCAGCCAGGTGTTCACGTTGCGGTCGAGCAGGGAAGGCAGGTCTTCACGCATGCGCTCGAAATAGGCGTACGGGATTTTCAACTTGTCCGCCAACTGGCGGCGTGCCAGGGGCGTCACGCCATACTGCACCGGATTGTCGCCTTCCTCGATGACGAGGCGGGTCTCGCCCTGCTCGTCGGTGGCATGGCGTACCAGTGCCGAGGGCACGATCAGGTCCTTCTTCGAATGTAGCTGGCGCTCCAGTTCCTGAGCCAGGCTGACGAGAGAACGTCCGTTTTTCATAGCAATCTCCTTGTCGGAAAAGAAAAGCGGAGACGGCACTACCCGCATGCGGGGATGCGCATCCCCGCCAGGGTCGATGACGGACTGGCCTATGCCGGTCCGGACAAGGCACGAGGTGAGTCGCGCCGGAATTCCAGGGCTGTCTTCGCGATACCGTTGGGCATCGCCTGGTGTGACAACTACCAGTGGAACGAAACCTTTTCAGTGGCACCGCATGTCACTGCAGTACCGCTGAAAAGATGGGTGCGCGCGCCTTGCGGCGACGCACACCCGGGTTGCTCAAGCGGCCTGTGCGGACAAGGCCTGTACGCGGCGTAGCCACAGATCGCTCCAGTCCACGCCAGCATCCTTGGGTACAAACACCTGCACGTCGCGGTTGCCTGAGCGATGCGCTTCGCGCTTCAGGCGCCGGGCCAGTACGTAAGCACCGGCTTGGCCGGCGAAGTCGCCGTCGGCATCGTTGTCAGCGTAGATCCAGACCCGGCGAACCGAGTCGGGAATCCACAGTTTCTCCAGATTGCCTGCGTTCAGGCCGGCCCAGAACGGCCGTCCCGTCGCGAGATACAGCGCAATGCTCTTCTCGATGCCTTCGCTGATCCCCAGGTCTTCGGTCGCCTCGAAGAGACGAACCGCAGCCCCGTTGATGCCGGAAGACAGCACCTTCTTCGCATCCGGCACGGCCAACTTGGTGCCGTCCTGGAGGTAGGTTCGGTGCAGTGTGACCGCATGACCATCCTCGCCCTGGATGCAGGCCAGCATGGCCGGATACTCGGCGACCTTGTGCGACTTGCCGTCGCCATCCTTCTGGTAGTAGCCCAGCGCCGGATGGAAGCGCAGCACCTTCGGATAGACCGGCAGTGCCACGCCCCGGCTGGTCAGGTAGCGATCGACTTCGTCGCCTGCCGTGACCGGCAACGCTTCGTTCCATATCCGCTGCGCCAGCTTCTGCATGCGCTCTGCCGATGGCTCGCCGACTCGCGCTTGCGGCAGGTTGGGCATCACGCCCAGCCAGCGTTCAACCTCGCACAGCGCCGTATTGAAGTCCAAGCCCAAGGTTCCTTGCAGCAGTTTGAAACCGCCGCCAGGACCGCAACTACGGCAGAAGTAGTTCCCTTCGCCGAACTTGTCGGTGTACTGGAAGCGATCGGTGCCGCCACAGAACGGGCAGGGCAGATTTCGACGCTTGAGGATGCGTTGGTCTACGCCCAGGCTGGCCAGGATGTCTGTCCAACGACCATGGGCCCGTTGTTTGGCCGATTCGATGCGGGCGGCGTAATCAGCCGACTGCATGGTAGTCTCCAGTTCCAGCCAGCAAGGCCACCGAATGACCGGGTGCCACACCATTGCCGACGGTGACCTCGAAAGTCTTGCCGTGCAGCAAGGGATATTTGCCCAGCCTCAGGTCCTGCAACAGCGAATCCAGCGTCTGTACCGGATCGACCGAACGCAGGCGACGGATCAGGTCGGCCAGTGCGTCGCGGTCGGCCTCCAGATCCGAGGACATGAACTGATCGTTCTCGTCGATGAAGGACGAGGCCTGCCGTACCGGCTGGCCGGATGTCTCACCCGTCGGAATGTAGATCACATCCTCATGGCAGACGCCGGCATCGGTGATTTCAGCCACCTCCTTGGCGCTACGCAGGATCACCGAGTCGCACAGGATTACTGTGGGCCAGACCCAGCGTCCTTCCAACTGGACGCGAATCTGTTCGGAAACCGCTTCGACCCGCACCGTTTCATCGTCCAGGAAACGCACGTGATGCCATGCCCAGTGCTCGGAGCTCAGGCCGATCCAGTCGAAGATCAGAAAGCCCTTGGCCCTGGCTAACATCCAGCGTGCCGCATTGTCGTCATCCAACCAGTCGAGCGAAACCAGGGTTACCGTGCCGCTCTCTATGGCCTCTCTGGTAGGGGCAGCAGCAACTTGCCTGACATAGCTGCGGTCATCGTCCTGGATCGGGTAGTCGACGATCTCGTCGAACAACTCGACCGGCAGCACATCGAGGTCGTTGAGCAGATCCCAATGCCCCCAAGCGCGCATCGCCTCGTAGTAGATTGCGACGAATTGCTCAGGCAATAGACGAACCTTGGCTGATTCCAGGATTTGCCACCAACAGGCAGTCAACGCGGCTTTTATGCGCTTGCTCTGCACATCCTCATCGATCAATTTGTCGCGATCCGGCAGGCGCGCCATGAATTGGCGCGAATCCAGATGCACGACATTGACCTCGTCGTACGGGCAGTAATCAGGCCTCATGACGCAGAAGCCCTGCAGGAAGACCAGGGTGTTGTAGCTGAACTTGCCGTCCTGCATCCCGGTGAGATGGACAGGCCCGATCGGGCTGTCCATGGTATCTAGATGTGCGACGGCAAAGCGCCGCATCAGCGGCTTGCCATTGAACAACACATCCACCGGAAAACCCAGGCACAAGGTCTCGATGCGCTCGCTCAAGTCGGGTAGGTCTACGCCGTGAAGTTCAATCCGGGTTCCGGAGATGGCTTCGTCGATGAACGCGACGTCGATGGATGCCTTGGCCAGGGCCGCTTCGGTGTCGATGTCGACCTGCTGATGACCCGAGGCGACGAGACAGCGTGTCGCGGCATACAGGCACTTCGAGAAGCCTACCCCGAAAGGGCGCTCCTCGGTACTGGTGGTCGTATCCCAGCCCGACTCATGGAAACTCAGTAGTTTCTGGAAGTCGTCGAGGCCATGTCCATCGTCCTGCACCACCAGGATCTGCGTGCCGGCCTCGTAGTCGACTTCGATGTGCGTCGCCCCGGCACGGCGGGCGTTCTGCAACAACTCGGAGACGAGCGTGAAGCGGTCGGTGAAGGCGTAGCGTTGGTTGCGCAAAGCACCTTCCTCGTTGATTCGAACCTGTATCTGCATGATGTGCTCCATGAATGCAGGCGGCACCAGTCCCGGCGGGACGGGCCCGCCAAGGGGAAGAAGACCAGTCAGCCGAGACGGCGAACGGGCGGAGTAAACAATTGGCCGGCGGCCAAGGCGTCGATCAGGCTGTGCCGGTGGAATTCCTTGGGTAACAGGTACTGGGTGCTCAGGATCTGGTTTGCGCAGCCGAGACGCTCGACCTTTACGCCGATCGGGTGCCAGTGCGCCCGGTAGGCCAGCCAGTCGGCGCTGGCGATGACGAAAGTGCGGCCGGCCAGGCCAGTGAGGACTTCGCTTTCCTTGATGAGGAATTCGATGTCCTCCGGCGCCTGGACGGTCAGCAGAGGTGTAGAGACTGCGGTATGCATGATGCTCTCCTTAAAGTACGGACGGGAGACAGGGCAGATCATTGGCAGACAACCCTGCATCCATGTCTATGCTTGGTGGATCGAGGTGCCGATCGTCGATTCGCGACAGGGCATCGTGCTCCACAGGCAAATCCGTCAGGCAAGCGGCTTGCAGCCGTTCCTGGTGAATCTGTTCCAGGATGACCGCATCTTCGTAATCCAGACGTCCGGTGATGCCGTAGAGGACGAAGATCGCCAGCAGGCAAAGGGCATCCTTAAAAGTGCTCATGACGACTCCTTCAAATAGGGGAGGGCTTGCGCGTTGGCAGCAAGCCCGAAAAGGGAAGTGGGTTAGGCGAACAGGTCTCCCTGGACGGACATCCGCTTGACCTGCTCGTTGATCCACTGGGGATTCCTGGCGAGCCGGGCCGCGACCCACGCGGGGTTGCTGATGACGGCGTCGCGCACCCAGCTGGGAAAGCGTTCGAGCGAGGCGTCCAGCCAGGCTTTCAGGTTGTGGCGGATGCGGTCGCGGATTTCCTCGGCGTCGACCCGACCGCAATAGGCGATGGGCGACAGAGGGCTGCAACCGACCACATACAGGCAACTGACGAAAGAGAACGGCAGGCCGTCCTTCTCGCGCTCGCTGAACACCCAACGCAGGGTGTCGAATATCTCTTCAAGGGGCGTCGCCGGGTCGGCCAAACAACTGACTTCTGCCAGCAGGCGCCAATGCAGGAAAACGATGTCTTCCTCGCTCCACTCGACGGGAGCCTCGACGTCGTCAAATATCTCTTCCAGCGCGGCGCGATCAGGAATCGCCGCCGGCCGGTGACGCGAGGGAATGGCCAGGGCAGGGAAGATGGCGGAAAACACCGGACCCACGGGCGTGGGACTGGAAACTCGAGGTGGTACGCTCTGATTCAGCATCGTTGGCTCCGAAAAAAATGGAGGCAACGCATCCCGGGTTAGGGGGCAGATGCCCCCGTGGGGTGAGGATCGGCCATCCGCTCAGGGACGGTCAGTGCTAAGGGAATGAACTCTGGGGCAGGCTTGAATGGGCGGTGGGATTCGCCATGATCGGTATGCCCGCAACCGATCGAGGAAGGTTTTCGGGGGAGGGGGCGGGAGATGACTACGTAGACGCCGCGCCCTGCCTCGAAAACTTCCCGTGATGGTATGGGTTCAGTCGGTATCAGCATCGCCGCTGACAAGACTGACGTACCGCGTACTGGCAAAGATCAACGGGGCGCGATAGCGGGAACACTCCAAGGCTTGCCTTGTTTGAATGCAGGGCTAGCTACTGCATGGTTCAAAATTAGCGGCTCAAATTGTCTGGGTCAATCCCGAAATGGCCCGGATTTTGCCCCAATGCCGAAAGGCTCCTCCGGTTGCGGCCATTTCCGGTGGCGAATGCCTCGGCTGCTACGGAAGATCGCACTGAGCGCGCAATTTTGAGGAACACGATATGTCTGAAATTCAGATCGTCAAAGTCGACGAGGGCGGCGTCAATGCCCGCATTCTAGCCAAGGAGGCCAAGGCCGATTTCAGGAGGGTTGAGGCCGCCAGCTTGAAAATCCCGACACGCTTCACCAGCGCCGAGGGCAAACGGTTTTTTGCGCGGCTGTTCAATACACTGCAACTCAACACCCACTTTATCTCGGTGATCGCTCGCACCAGACTTGACCACGAGGATGTGGCAAAGATCGAAGGCGCCATCCGCACCCAGATGGAAGCCGTGGCCGCAAACCTCAACCAGGCAATTGACGATGCCGAAGCGCTGTTCAAAGCCCATGCGATCACTAGCGTGGCAAGCTACGACACGGTGCCGCTGGATGTGGATGTCCATGTACTGTCCTCTATCGGAAGGCGCTACCTCGAAGTCCTGGGAAAACTCGACCAGTTGATGCCTTTACTGCAGACTTTAGAAATCCACGAGGTGATCACCACTCAAGCAGTGGATATCCAGCGTGCCAGCCTCAAGCGTCAAGTTCGCGACGTGGCCAACGGCGCACGAAGCTTTGCAATCGGCTTACGTCGACGGATGAATGTAATTGACTCACGCGATGGCAAGGGGGACATCCAAGATACTTCCCCAATCAAATTGGAGAAGGGAGAAAGTGAAGTTCAGTTGGATGGTGGTGTGGCAGAGGAGCGGACCGGTATAGATTCTGAAGAGGTATCGTAAGCGCCCGGCGAACCCACCTTGTTTTTCAGGTTGAGATATTTGGCGGCCAGCGATGCTGCAGTAATTCGCCGATCCGACGGATGGGCTGAGTCGGCAAGCGAGACAGGATGTCCTTCAGGTAGACGAAGGGGTCGTGGCCTCTACGAAACCTGGGGCGATTCAGTCTCTAAATAGCGCAGGAACTCGCTATCGGCACAGAACGTCCGCCAACGGTCTTGGTTGGTTGTTTTTATGGCAAAAACGTCAAATAGGACGAATAAATATACCATGTGGCTGTTCCAGTGGTGCCTATATGCGGGGACGGCCAGTCAGCGTGGTGATCTGCATCTACCAGTCGGCAAGCAGTTTCAGCCTGTCTGATGGCAATGGTGGTGAAGGGCGGCTCAAAACAACTCGAGAATTCCACGCTCCATACCAAATGGCCGAACAGTCCAGATATTGCAAACCGAATTTGCACAGTGAAGCTGCAAGCGTCAGGCATACGCTAGGGTTGATTTCCAGAAGTCTGTTTGCTTTCGATCTACATATATGTAGATCGAAAAAGCAACATATAGACCCCTGTTTCGATAGTCCAGTGACCGTCATCCTTGTTGAGCGAAAGGACAACACGATGGCGGTCAAGAAGAAAGAATCCGCCCATCTGGCGAAGCGACTGGGGGGTAACCTGTCTGGGCGGCGCAAACAGCTGGGATGGACACAGGAGATGGTTGCGGAGCGGGTCGGCGTCGATGCCGAAACCATCTCGCGCATAGAACGCGGAGCTCATTTGCCGTCCCTGCCGACACTGGACAGGCTTGCGGTGGCGCTCCAGTGCTCTGCGGGCGACCTGTTATCAAAGGATGGGCCCGAAGAGGTCGGCGAAGCGGCGACCTTTGGTGCATGGATTTCCGAACTGGGGTCTGACGATCGGGCATTCGTCATGTCGGTCGTGCGGAACTGTTGTGATTACTTGGGCAGACGTTCGAAATAGCACATGTTCTCATTCCGGGCAGGGGAAATGGACCGCCCGGCCAAAGCGTGCGCGCGAAATCCTCCGGACGCTCTCGCCGCGGCCGGATATCGTGGTGCCTCGCATCCTGCCCCTATCCGTCATGGCGGATTCGAACCGGACCGGCTTTGTCAGCGATCCGGCTTCTGGACCGCGACCTTGATCACGGCGTGCTGGAATGGTTTCGGCCCCCGTTCTATCTCCAATTGCCGGCGGATACGCCCTATTGAGGCAGGTATGTCTCGGAACGGCTTGTGTCGGCCTGCGTGCCTCAATATCGTATCGACAAGTTCCACGTGACCTGATCCCGTGGGTCCCCGCACTGCTCTCATTGCGGCGTTGCAGTCGATACCTGCCTATTGCCCGACGGTCTGCTGCCGCGCGTGCTGCGCGGTGCCGGTGCGGATCAGTTGATCATTCCCCTCCTGGACGTTTTGCCGTCATGCGGAGGCAGTCACATTCTTGCTTATCCTTCCATGTCGCGTAACCGGGGCGCCGGCGGCATGTCGTCGAGTTCTGCGTTCCCTATCGACCCGCGCCATCCTGACCTAGCGCAGCCGAGAAAGAGCAGGTCATGTCCTTTATCGGCACCCGCCGTGACGAGGCCCGATCATGCCCAACATTCGTACCAGTACCGCCGCGAAGGTGGCGGCTCACAGCGCTCTTCCGACTGCGCCTGCCGCTTCGGTTGCGCCCCTGACGTTGCCCGAGACCGGCTTCCTGCGCCAGCCTCAGGTGCTAGCCTTCGTTCCTATCTCAAAATCGACGCTCTGGCGGCGCATCCAGGCGCACACCTTTCCCGAGCCGGTCAAGCTCTCGGAGCGGGTGACCGTCTGGCGCGCGGAAGACATCCGTCGCTGGATCGCGCAGCAAGGGCAGGCCGGGTAATGGGCATGGCAATGAGCGGGGACCGGTTCGGTTCGGAACAGCGGCGTCGTTCGCGTATCGACCGGGTCGGCGCCGACCCGCCACGTGTGTCGCGCCAGCGGTCATCGGTGCGTCCAGCCCCTTCTTCGGCGACGGCGGCACGCTCAGCCTGATGACGAAATCCCGCGCCATTCCCGGCGTTTTCGCCTGGCGAAAGGTGCGTCGGCGCTCGAACATTCGAGCTCATGATGATCGAGAGATGATGGGAGAAGCAAGTCATGCAAGACAATCAGGAGGTCGACAGGCACCACGACAACGCATTGCAATCGGTTGAGATGCTCCGTGCCGTCATTGGCGGCGAGACCTACGAGGCGGTGGCCACGCGCTTCGGCGTCTCACGCACGGCGGTCGAGCGGCGCATCAAGTCCGTCGCAGTCCAACTCACCCAAGTGGTGGGCGTAGATGGACTCAAGGAAGAAGGCGCGGCTTTCGTCCGCCGGTTGCGCATGCATCGGGACGCGATCCTGATCGCGCTGAAAGGCTTCGAGCCCCTGCCGCCGGTCGGCGCACGTCCGGCGCGGGTATTGTCGGCGTCGGAGGTGGCCCTGGGTGCAGTGCGCATCAAGGGTCGCACCAGCCGTACCTGGCACGACCTGGCGCTGTACTACATGCTGTTCGCCACCGGTCTGCGCCCACTCGAGATCGCCCGGATCGAGGTGCGCGACTACCTGCATGCCGACGGCAGCGTGTGCAGGGAATCGGAGTTGCGTGCCGAAGTGGCGATCAACGGCAAACTCCGGCCGCTGTACTTCAGCAGCAGCCGGCTCGATGATGCGCTGGCAGCCTATTTCTGCGAGCGTCTCGCCGGCGGATATGGCTTGGGTGGGCCCGATGTCTACCGTGGCTTGGACCCGAGTAGTCGACTATTCCTTTCCCCGAGCGGCGTGCCCTACAAGATCACGCCCAACAATGGAGAACCCGGCCAGAACCGCTACGTCTGCCGGGCGCTGTTGGAGATCTACCGCAAGCTGTTCCGTTACGCCGAACTGAAGGGGTTGAGTACCCAGTCGGCGCGCCTTACCGTAATATCGCGAATGTATGAGCGTGGGGCCGACGAGGATCAGGTGGGCACAATATTGGGCATCGGCGAGCGCAGCGCGGTGCGGGAGTTGCTGCCCCGGCCCAAGCCGACGCTGGCGGAACTGCTCAATGAGTTGATTTGAGCTCGCCGTGGACTACCAACGCTTCGCCATCGAGGGCCGTGTGATCGGCGCAGACGATCCACAATTGCAGGAGGCGCTCGTCCATATCTATGAGACACCAGAGCGGCCGAGGTGCTTATGCGTGCCCGGTGGTGTGGAAATGTACGTGGCGCGGCATCGCCAGTTCGTGGTCAAGCGAATGCCGGATAGCGGCAGCGCCCACCATCCGGGCTGCCCCTCCTACGAGCCGGAGATCCAGCATTCCGGACTGGGTGAACTGGTTGGTGAAGCAGTCTTAGAGTCGGAACCGGGCCGAGTCGAATTGCGGGTGGATTTCCCCTGGACACGACTGCTCGGGCGTGGTGTGCCGCGCGGTGAACAACAAGAGGTTTCGGAAGTTGCCGTGCCGCGGCGGCGGATGACGTTGCGGGCCTTGATGCATTTCCTGTTCGAGCGTGCAGGCTTCAACCGCTGGAGCCCGGCGATGACGGGCAAACGAAACCAGGGGGTGTTGCGCAAGTATCTGCTGGAGGCAGCCGAGGAGATCGAGGTCAAGGGCGTGCCGCTGGCCGAGCGCCTGTATGTGCCCGAACCTTTCAGCGAGAGCACCAAGGCCGAAGCGGCACAGCGCCGGCGCGAGAAACTGGCCGTTCTCCGTCCCAAGGACGGGCAGGTGCCGTTGGCCATCGTGATCGGCGAGTTCAAGGCCTGCGAGGTGACGAGCCAGGGCTGCCGGATATGGATTCGGCACATGCCGGATGCGCCGCTGCTGATAGCCAGCCGGAGTTGGGAGCGGATTGAGCGGGTGTTCTCTCCGCTGTTCGAGGCGCGCGATGCCGATACCGGTCACCCGATCCGCCTGGTCATGGCCGCGCTGATCCGCGCCCGGCGCGAATACACGTATGAGATCGACGCGGCGAGCCTGATGATGGCAAGTGAGCAGTGGATTCCCGTCGAGGGTGTACATGAGTTACCCCTGATCGACGCCCTGGTCGCTCAGCACCGCCGCTTCGTCAAGCCGCTGCGCTATGATGCCCGGAGTGCAGCGGTTTTCCCGAATGCTCTGCTGCTGGACGCCGGGCCGGCGCCTGTTCCCTTGCACGTTGTCAGCGCTTTCATGGGCCCGAAGGAGCGGTTGGCGAAAGAGAAAGCGATTGCGGCGGCCAAACAGTATGCCTGGGTATGGCGGACGGATCAGCCGATGCCGTCCTTGAAAAGCGCGGAAGATCCTTGCTGAAGGAGCGACCGCGAACGGTAAACACTAAAGCCGTTGATCATCTGCCTTACGAGGACGAATCCCTATCTGGGTCCGAGAAGGCTATTTCCAACTCCAGACCCAGCGTCTTGGCAAGTCGATAGAGAATCAACAAGGATGGATTCGCGATCCCTCGTTCCAATTGCGACACGTAGGTGCGATCAACTTCCGCAGCGAGCGCAAGCGTCTCCTGAGAGAGTTTGGCCTGTTGTCGGGCAGCCTTGATTTGCCCTGCCAACTGCAGGCACAGCTTGTTGAAATCATTATCGTTCACGCCCCAAGCATGGGGGTGTCGAGACCTTTAATCCACGGATTATAATCTACAATAATTCCATGTGCTTATTGAAGGCAGTCGCTTCCGATGTTTTATCCTTTACCTGAAGCCGAATTGTTGCCTGTTGATTCAAGGACCGATCGATTGGTTGCCTTCGGAAAACCCAAACTGCAATTCAAGGAAGTCGATCAACTTCTGACGTGTGCCAAGACTCTGTTCGATAAGCAGGCGTTGGGCTTGGGGGGCTGTGTTGCGACCTGCCTAGCAACTGATTTGGCCGCATTCGACAATATCCTCGGCAATGCGCTGATCTTCCTTACCGAGCGCTTCTGCCATGAAGAAGAATTGATGAGGTCATTTACGGTAGGTCCGCTGTTGCGAAATCGAAACCTTATCGATCAGCACAAGGAAGATCACGCCGAATTGTCGACCGAGCTCCTGGCGATCGTGTTGAATCTCCAGAAGCACGGGTTAAAGGAATTGGTGTTCAGGTTTCAACGACTCTTGGGGCCTTCCCTCGACAACCATCGGAGGAGCCATGACGCAATACTGGATCGATGGCTGGCGGAGGCCAGGTTGGAGAAATCCGGTGTGCTGCCAAGATAGGGCGGATGAGGCAATGACGATGCTGCGCCGGATATTTAACTGACATCTTCGGTGACCAGTCGCCGCGATTAGGTATGTATTCCAACCCATTTATTTACTGTAAAGGCAAAATAATGGCCGCCTGTGACCAATCAGTATGGGATTTCTATAAGGCTGACCTGAATTTTCGGCGTTATCTGGAAGAGTGTCGGAGTTTTGATCCTGAAGGATTCGATCGGGCCTTAAAGGAAGAGGAGGATGTATATAGTTTCGACTTCCGGTGCGTCATCATCGCAGCCTACCTGGAAGACTCTTTGGATCGGGTGATGCGATGACATCGTTGTCCCCGTACGACTACGGGGTTGCGACAAGAGATGACGACCGTGCCGGGTAAGTCGGCGAGGTATCACCGTTGATTCGCGCCGTCCGAGCATTCGTACGCATCGGAATGCTGGACACCGCCGTGATAATGTTGTCCATCACGGCGGTGCGTAAATCTAATGCATTCGGAAATGGGGTGTCCCGACATAGATGATGCTGCCGCGGTCGGTTGGATAGGGATGGTCTGACAACTCGTCAAAGGTCCGTTTCCGGCGGGTGCTCCGATTCAGATGAGAGAGCGACAGCGGGGTCATAAGTTCGGCATTGTCCCGGGGGCTGGCTGAAAATTTTCCCGCCATGGTGATTTCCTCCATGTGGACGTGACCTCGATCTGGTTTCGGAACTCCTGCCAATCTGACGGCTATAGGTTATGCCGCAATCGCAGCAACGGAACCAGCGCAAGTGTCCAAGCGTACCGAACGGAACGCCATCACCGGCACAAAGGGGGCAATGTGAAGAGGGGATGAGCGGCATGGAATAACTCACTTGATAGATATGCCAATCCGACCCGGCAAGTTGGTCAGGCCACATGGGGTCGGGAAGGGGGGCTGGACTGGCGGTACGCGGCGTTAAATCAGTCCAGATTCGGCAAAGGATAGAATCTGGTCACCCGCCACAATAAAATGGTCGATGACTCGCACCTCCACCAGACTCAGTGCAGACTTCAGATTCTGCGTCAGCAGTTCGTCGGCTCGCGATGGTTCGGCCTCACCCGAAGGGTGGTTATGGGCGACGGCCAGTGCCGCCGCGTTACGGGCCAGGGCGCCCTTGACCAGTTCGCGGGGATAAACGGAGGTCTGCGTCAGGGTTCCCCGGAACAACTCTTCCGCCTCGATCAGGCGATGGTGGGTGTCCAGATAGAGGACCAGGAAGACTTCATGTTCCAGCCCCGCACAATGCAGGCGGAGCCAATCGCGCAGTGCCTGCGGCGAAGACATGACCGGAGCGCTACGCATTTGCTCGTGCAGGTCGCGCAGTAGCAATTCGCGAGCTACGTCGAGACGACGGGCCAATAAGGAGGCTCTTGGGTCATCCTTTGCGACCAAGACGGTCGGATTACAGATGTTCGATGGGTCGGTTGCTGGCAGGTATGCGAGGGGCGAAAGCAGTTCGCTGACGAGGTCAGCACGGCTCAATGCGGACATATTCATGGCGTTCTCCTCAAAATGGCGAAAAAGAGGAACGCCACTCCCCAAGGGAATCGCTTCCCCCTGGGGATGAAATGTGCGGACGAGTTTATGAACAACGGTCGGCACGATCAGTAAGGCAGGTATCGACTGCGACGCCGGCTCAGTACCGGGAACATTCCGTGATGGAACGTGCTAGTCCGATCAGTCTCCGGTAATGGGTATCTGGTTGCAAGGGGCGGAGAGGGGAGGCTATATGCAAGCGCAGAGAATTCGACGGGCTTGAGAATGGAGCTTACGACGTTGGCCTCGTTCTCTCAATTCCTGGTCAGACCGGTCTCCATACCCTCGGGACAGAAGGATAGTCATCCTTGGATCGGATGCATCCCAATCATTGAAAGATGCGAGGCTCGATCGTCGCACCGCGCATGAATGCAACATAGGCGCCGGCCTTGCCGATATCGCTGAAACTTGCGACAACCTCCGCGCACCACAGGACCGCCCAGGGACGATCTGCATCGCCGGACGGCTTGATGCTCAGGTCGGCTTCCCGGTAGGCGGCATGACGGTACAGAAATTCACCCGATGCCCAGTCTACGATAGCCAAGAGATGCGCGCTCAGGATGGTACTTCCGCCACGCTCGCCGGGCTCGATCAACAGCGGTACCTTCAGGATTCCGAAGGATCGTCCTATATGTCCAATGACATCGTGCTCCTCGAGCCAGGGGACGCCGGTACGGATATCGCCCAGGATCAAGCATACCCGTCGTTCCTCAATGCGACAGGACTCCAGCATCCTGGCGGCCTTGATGTCGGTACCCGGATTGAAATAGGTACTGTGCGTCTTGGACGATTGGCCCCAGGCCTGGACGGCGTTGCAGTACTTTTCGTAACCGGCCAGGGTCGCATAGTCTTGATCCGTGAAGATCAGGTTGGGGCGTTTCAATTTTCTGGCGATCTGATTGGCATGATCGCGGGCGTTGGCGAATCCGAAGCAGGTGTAACCTTCACCACAGTCGATGACATAGAGTTGCTGTTCGGAAATGATGCGCACCTTGCTCATCTTGGGTTCCTCTCAATGTGGCGTGGAACCCGATCCCCGCGGGGCACGGGCCCCACGGAGTTTGGGTGGTCTGCCGTGCAGAAGCACGGCCGGAGTACGACGGCGGGCGATTTAGGCCGCCTGCATCGCCGGCTGGACAACTCGCTCACGAGTGATGTCATCGGCGACCACGATCTGCTCGGAAATCAGACGGTCGAGTTTCAGCAGCAGGCCGTCTGCGTGCTCTTGATCATCTAGGCACAGGGACGGGCGGAGTCTTTCGACCTCTTTCTTGATGACGCGAAGCTCGTGGACGGCCGCATTCTCGGCATGCGCTTCGATGGCATTCAGGATGGCGGTGATGGTAATCATCGATGGCTTCCTTTCATTGCTGAGGAAAATGGTTGAGATGCCGACGCCGACTGGCGAATGCGGGTCGGCGGTACGGGACTGGGTCATGCAAAGTGGCCCGGGAGGCCACAGCACGTATGGGTATTGGGATTCGGAGGGTCTGGCGCAGCACTGTGTAAGCAGTGGGCGTGGGAGCGCACCGATCCGTGGGCCGGGAGAAAATCCCCGGCATCACGGATGGGGCCGGCGCTTGCTCGGCGATTCTCGGGTCAGGCGGTCGCGCGCTTTGCGTTTGTGTTGGGCGAGGCCTGGATTTCGGTGGGGGCGGGTGATGGCTCGGCACCATGTTGCCCGAAAGCCGTACGAGCGGTAGCAAGTTTGGCCTCTTGGGTGCGACGGCCAATCCGGGCCACGGCCGGTTCCTTGGTTGCTTGGGGTAGGCACTCGACGGCGAGGTCGCTGCCAGCACGCAGCACTGACTGCAGATTGCGCCAGGGACGGACGAACAGCCCGTGGCATAGCCGGCGGACGAACACTCCGATCCTCTGGTTGCGCGCCTGGCGGGCCTTGTGCCGACGCAGGGATTCCTTGCAGTCCAAGTAGAGAGCCAGGTGGGTACGTTTCATTTCCGGATCGGACTCTAGTTGAGCCAGAACCTCATTGGCGATGACCGGGTCGCGGCCGACGCGCTGATAGAAGCCGATCCAGGCCCTTTCTTCCTCGGTTTCGATGCTGGAGCGTCGGACACGAGGACGGGGTTTGTCAGAAGACATGGTGTTTTCTCCAAAGATGCGTGGAGAGAACACCTGTCCCCGGTCGGGAGGCGGTGGACTCCCCCGGGTTGCACGGACCTGCAGCGCTGCTAAGCTGAACGATCACAGGTCAAGAGGTGCCCACACATGCTGCGTGCAGGCAATGCACTACGGTTCACGCCCGACGAAATCGAGGCCTTTCAAAAACTTGGACTCGACTTCGATGGGGCGCGAACGACGGACGATCTCGAACGCGAATTGGCCCGGTGGGCCGATACGTTGAACGACGAACGTCCTGATCTGCTGGAAAGAATTGCCGTTGAAATGGCCAAGGCCAAGGGCATCCCGCTACCCGCACGCTTGATGCGGGTGCGTTGATGTGCCTTTGCCGTTGTACTCGGCAATCCGGATCCAGCGGTCGGCGATCCGGTCCAGATAGACCAGATCGTCGGCTTCGATCTCACCCGACTCTCGCAAGCGGGCGATGACTTCCTTGACCAGGACCGGATCGTCCTTGGCCAGTTGAACCACAGTGGCGGCGATGCGCCGGCGGTAGAGGCTGATCGACATGATCAGACTCCCTGCGTACGAGGCTCGGAAGCGTTACCGGTTCGTTCGGAGACGATCGGCAACGGCTTCAACAGCGCCGGAACAATCGGCATGGGCGGGGTGTTCTGAGCATAGCCAGAACCTCCCAACAACACAGCGACTGGACGCGGCGTCTTGATCACGGGGATTGCGAACATGGTGTTCTCCTTCGGAAAAGAAAGGGAACACCCGTCCCTGGTGGGGAACTTGGGGTTCCCCGTTCGGGATGCGCGGCCAGGATGGCTGCGCGACTCAATATGTGCCGAGCGGCACGTGCAACACGAAGGCCTGCGACTATTGCGAAACAGTACCTTCTCTCACTACCGGATGACCCGAAGGTCAGGCAGCGGCGTAACGGTCAGCCAAGCGGCTGAAATAGTCACTCGGCCATGAAAATGACCGGACCCGGCCGAAACCGGGGAACTCAGGGGGCAGGTAACGACTGCGACGCCAGCGATGCTGGACTTCAAGGCCACCTGAGTCGCCGATGAAGGCTGTGCAGACACGATGTCCGCAGAAAGCCCTTGCAGTATGGTGCTGCTTAGGTCTTCGGCTCAAGGTTGTCCGGCTGCTTGCCATCTGCAAGCGCCCGGCGTCGAGATCGCTTTCACGCGAAATGCCGTTTCCGAACTGTCCAGCCATAGGGAAACAGGATGCGTTCATGGCCTTGCTTGTCGAACAAAAGGTGGCCGAAGAAAAAGAAACCCCCACAGCCTTTCGACCGTGGGGGTAAGAGTAATCAAGCAGCTTGCCGAAGTTCTTCGGTGTCGATTTTCCCGACGCCCGCCTCGTCCTTGTCCAGCTCGAGTTGCCCGAGCAGTTCGCGCTGCCGAACCAATAGATCGGTCAGGCGGCCTTCGTGCTCGAAGGGGCGGGTCTGTTCCAGCCTTAGATCCTCCAGCCGCTTGCGCCGGGTTACCAACAGTGTCCCAGCATCGGTGTGGTGCTTGGCTATCGATTCCAAAGCGCCAAGCAGGGCGGAGACGAGAGACGGCCCCGTTTGATAGGGATCGGCCTGGTACAGGCAGTGCCCGGACAGGTAGAGGTTGGGCACTTCACCGCTCCGGGTGGCTCGCACACCGAGATCGAATCCGCCGAAGCGGCCGACGATGCGTTCGATCGGGCGGCTCGCCGTCTGCACTTCGTCCTTAGCGGACTTTACCAGGCCGCGCAGCGCCTCGCCCACGGCATCGGCGCCGACGATTCGCCGGCGTCCGAGTTCCATAGTGAGATTCTGCAAGGTCGGGGTTTCCGCCCGTTCCAGATCCTGTGCATAGAGCGCGATCTTGTTTTCCAGCGCCTCGATCATCATCGGCAGCCGGCTCACCTCGCTCTCGTTGGCATAGCGCTGGTTGCGCCACACCGAGAACAGGGTGGCGAGTCGGGCCACCTCCGCATCAACGCCGGCCTTCTCGATCACCAGCGGATTGCCTGACGCCAAGGCTTTCACCTCGGCATAGGACAGCGCCGCCAGTTCCACATCTTCCAGCGAGCGGATGCCCTTGTCGCCCGCCATGACCTGGGCGATGAAGCGTGCCTTGGTCTCCAGCGTCTGCCATGAATAGCTGTCGAAGCTTTGCTGGGTGACGTAGCGGAAGATTTCCACCTCCTCGCTCAGGTTGCCTTGGCGCAGGATGCGGCCTTCGCGTTGCTCCACATCGCAGGGACGCCACGGGGCGTCCAGGTGATGCAGGGCGACGAGGCGCGTCTGCACGTTGGTGCCCACCCCCATCTTGGCAGTGGACCCCAATAGCACCCGCACCCGGCCTTCCCGAACTGCCTTGAACAGCGCGGCCTTCTGGGCATCGGAATCCGCGTCATGGACGAAGGCGATTTCCTTCTCGGGAATCCCCGCCGCCATGAGCCGCGCCCGCAGGTCGTCGTAGACGCTGAACGCCTTGCCGCCCTTGGGCGACGACAAGTCGCAGAACACCAACTGCGCGCCCCGGAAATCCATCGTGCGCTGCCAGATGGCATGCACTTCCCGCACGCAGGCGGCCATCTTGCCGTTCTCGTCGAAGCGCGCCGTTGGCGCCACCAGCCGGAAGTCCAGCGCGGCCTTGCGGCCGTCGGTGGTCACCGCCAGCATGTTGTCGTCCTTCGGATCGACCTCGCCGTTGCGGATCGCCTCGGAACGCAGCACCAGGCCTTGTACGAAGGCTTTCAACGACGGGCTGGCCGGGCAGGCCACGATGCGCGGCTTGCCGCCACGCAACTTGGGCACCGGCAGGTCCAGCATCTCCGCCGTGCGGATGTCGGCCACTTCGCCGAACACCGCCATCAGCTCGGGCACGTTGATGAAACGGGCGAAGCGCGTGTGCATGCGGTAGCCGCTGCCGTCCGGCGCGATTTCCAGGGCCGTCACGCTCTCCCCGAAGGTTGCCGCCCAGGCATCGAACTGCTGCAGCCCGAGTTCCTCCAGCCGCTTGGGCTGCAGGTAGCGCATCATCGTATGAATCTCGGCCATGGTGTTGGCCACCGGCGTCGCCGTCGCGAAGACCACGCCGCGCTGGGCATTGCCGTGGCGCTGCATGGTGTAGCGCGTTTTCAGGAACAGATCGAAGGCGCGCTCCGAACTGGTCAGCGGCAAGCCCGCTACCCGGGTCATCTTGGTGAACCGGTAGAGGTTCTTGTGCAAGTGGGCTTCATCGACGAACAGCCAGTCGATACCCAGTTGCTCCCAAGTCAGCAGGTCGTCCTTCTTGCTGTCTGAGGACAGCTTTTCCAGGCGCGCCTGCCAGCTTTTCTTCATCGCCTCGAGTTGCTTGACGATCCGGTTCGACCGGTCGTTGCTTTTCTCGGCGCGTACGGCCATTTCTATTTCATGGATGATCTCCTTGATGTAGCCCTTGGTGAATTGCGGCGACAGCTTGATGCGCTCGAAGCTCGAGTGCGTGATGACTACCGCGTCCCAGTCCCCCGTGGCGATGCGCGACACCAGCTCGCGCCGGCGGTCGCCTTCCAGGTCTTCCTTCGTCGCCATCAATACCGAGGCATTGGGGTAGAGCCGGACGAACTCCGCGGTGTACTGGGCCAGCATGTGGTTGGGGACCACATGGCACGGCTTGTGGGCAAACCCAAGGCGGCGCAGCTCCATGCCGGCAATGACGCAGACCGCCGTCTTGCCGGCGCCGACCACGTGGAAGAGGCCGGTATTGCCCGACTGCACGATGCGCCACACGGCATTCGGCTGATGCGGATGCAGCTCGAAGCAGCGCGAGAAGCCGGGAAGCTTCAGGTGCGAGCCATCGAAGTGCCGTGGCCGCGTCGCGTTGAACAAATCGTTGTAGATGCGGCAGAGCCGTTCGCGGCGCTCGGTCTCCGAGAAGGCCCAGGTCGCGAAGCGTTCCTTGACGAGGCCCTGCTTTTCCCGGGCGGCCAAGGTTTCATCGGGATTGACGTGGTACTTGTCAGTCATCTGGTCGCGGTCGCGTACCGTCGGCACCTGGACGTTCAGCGCGCACTGCACCAGTTCGATGGCGTTCATGCGCGAGGTGCCGAACTCCTGGGTCACCTTGACGTTCTGCCGGGCTTCCCACTCGCCGTAGGTCACCGACCAGGCGCCGGCTTCGGCCGAGTAGGCGACCTTGCAGTCCTTTAATTCCAGTACTTCCCGGACGAAGGTCTCGACGTCGTGGGCCGGAACCCACACCGCGCCCAGGCGCGGCTCGATGGCGGCCGGCGGCAGATCCTCTGGCTGTACCTTGTCCAGCGCCTCGACGTTGCGCCGGTACGATGGCCCCGACAGCGCCGCCTGCTTGAGCTTCGTTTTCACATTGCCCGACAGGTAGTCGTCGGCCGTCTTCCAACTGCCGTCCATCGGGTCCAGGAAGATGTGGCCGGCACCGGCCAGTACCTCCAATATTTCCGCTTCCGGTGCTTCCAGAAGCCCGGCCATATAGGCCGGATCGACTCGGCCACGCCACTGTACCGATGTAGCCAGGGCCTCGGTCGGCTCGCCCACGCGCTCGGGTTCGAGTACACGGTTGAGGGTGCGCTGGGTGAATAATGCCGCCTTGCGCGCCGTTCCCGACTCTTCGTCATAATGCTCCAGGGACAGCAGCAGCGGATAGTCCGGGTCGCGCCGAAATGCCAACGCATTTGCCCGGGCCGTCAGGCAGCCGTACTTGGCGACGAAACGGTCGTAGGTACCGTTGAGCATCGTCCGCAGGTGTCCCAGCGGGCCATCGTTCTCATCGGCCAACTGGGCATCGAGCAAGGCCCGTGCATGGTCGCGGATCGCGCACATGCCGGTGATCCGGCTCCGTTGCGTGGTATTGAGCTGGTCATGGACATCGACCAACTCGCCATGCTCGACCCGGTGTACCCGCCCTTGGTGCAGACGGAAGCTGCCAGGACGAGCACCGGCCTCGGCCGGGACAACCATGCGGAGTTCGGCCACAGCATGCTTCACTGGCACAAATACGCCGGTGGGCAGCAGGGCGATGCGCTCGCGCAGTACCGCGTCCAGGTCGCCCTCGAAGACTGCCGTCGGGACTTCCTCGTAGCCGTTGCTCTCGCTACGGATACGACCGATGCAGAACTCCGGGTGCCGCGCGTACCAAGCGTTGATCGGCAGGTAGCGATTGGGTGGCGTCAGGGGATGCCGCAACTCGTTCGTCACCGCTGTGATATCCAGCCACTCGGCTTCGACCGTCTCCGAGCTCTGCCGCTTGCGCAGAAACAGGATGTCGGTTTGTGCCTCGGTGCCGGCGATGCCAGCGAAGGCGCCTTTGGGGAGGCGAATGGCGCCGAGCAGATGGGCCTGGCTCGCCAGGTACCGGCGTACCGTTTCCTGCCGGGACTCCATCGTGTGGCTGCTGGTGATGAGGCAGGCCAGCCCGCCGGGGCGGACTAGGTCGAGGGCACGGCCGATGAAGTAGTTGTGGATGCTGTAGTGGGCGTAGGCCCGGTTGCTCTGGTCGGCGACCTGGTACTTGCCGAAGGGGACGTTGCCGATCACCAGGTCGAACCAGTTCTCGGGCAGTGGCGTCTTCTCGAAGGGGGCGATGCGTACGTCCGCGCCGCCGGGAGCATAGAGCGCCTGCAGGATACGACCCGAGAGGCGGTCGATCTCGATGGCAGTGAGGGTACTGCGCTCGGCCAGGTCCTCCGGCATGGCGCCGATGAAATGGCCGATGCCGGCAGCGGGTTCGAGTACGCGGCCACCGGTAAAACCGAAACCGCGTATCGCCTCCCACATGGCCTCGATCACATGGATCTCGGTGTAGTGACTGTTGTTGACCGAGGCCCTTGCGGACTCATAGTCCTCAGTTGGCAACAGCTCCTGCAGTCGCCGGGCACGTTCTGCCCAGGCAGCATCACCAGTGTCGAGGTTGAAGCTCGCCGGCAGACCGCCCCAGCCGGTGTAGCGCTGGAGGGCCAGGCGTTCTTCCGCATCGGGGACACGGTTTTCGGTTTCGAGCCGGCACAGGGTGCCGATGGCTGCCAGATTGGCCTCGAACTTTGCAACGGCACCGACCGGATAGAGCCGGTCGTCACTGTTGAGGCGCGGCCACAGGATACGTGGTGCGGCCTTGACGACCTGCCTGCTCGTACGCCAGTTGGGACGGGCAATGACCGTTGCCGGTTCGATCGGGGTGGTTTGCTCTGCAGCGTCGCCAGGGGGAACTTCAACGGTAGTTCGCGATGATGCTGCGATTGCGGAAATTACGGCGGGCGCATGGAGTATGGTCGGCCCGGGAAGGGTTGAGGGGGAAGGCTCCTCCGGATCGAATCCGGGCAACCATAGAGATGGCGCAGTGGAACGGCGGGCCATGGGTGCGTTCTCCAAAGAAAAATGGGGAACGCACCGATCCCAAGGGAGGCGAGCTCCCCGGTGGGATGACAAAAGGCTTGGCGGCAACCGACGGTTCGGCCGCCGGCAGACGCGAAAAAAACGTGCCGGACTTCAGAACGAAGCCGGCGGCATGGGTGATATGGGCGTGCCTGGATGCAGGAAACCGGCCGGCGGCTCAGTCCCCGGCGAAATGCAAGGCCGGGGGCAGTGTGGAAATGTCAAGGCAGGTAACGACTGCGGCGCCAGCGGAGCTGGGTCTTCCGGGAAACGGCTAGGCCCGGGAGGCTGTGCGGATATTCTGTCCGCGGATTGCTCCTACAGTCTGGAGCGAGGATGGGAGGGGTTCAACAGCCAGGCTGCATTTGCCATCAGCAAGCGCCGGAGGCGACGGTGCTGCTGGGGGGATTGGGTATGCCGGTTGGCCAGCGAGCACCGGCGCGTCTCAGTTCGACTCGATGAGTTGACGCTTGAACTTGGGCGACAGGATGAGTTTGTAGGTGACGTAGGTGATGGTTCGCGCTGGGACATTTTTTGCCGGTACGCACTTTTCCTCGACATCGCAGGCTTTCCAGATACCGAACATGACGGTCTCGCTATTGGGTGAGCAATGAAAAAAGGAATACGGACGGTGTGTTTGACTGGCTCATCGAACCGAAAGACCGTCGTATCGGCTACTGGACGATAGGACAATCCAGTCAGCACGCATAAAGAAACGCCTCGGCAAGCCGAGGCGTTAGTGACGAAAAGGAGTCTGAAAGGAACGATTGCCGACCGGGGTATTGCCGGCGCAGGCAGGGGCAACAGGCAGTCGGACCGTGGCTATTGGAAGATGCGTGGCTCGACCGTCTCACCGCACATGAAAGCGACGTAGGCGCCTGCCTTGCCGATATCCCTGAAGCGTGCCACGACTTCTTTGCGACGTTGGATGACTTCCCACGGGCGATCGGGATCTGCGCCGCGCCGGATCAGCAGGTCCGGTGCATGGTAGGCCTGGTGCCGGTACAGAAACTCGCCGCCATCCCATTCGATAATGGACAGCAGGCAGGCGGTCAGGATCGCACTGCCGCCGTCGGCACCGGCTTCGATCAGTAAGGGAACTTTGAGCGTGCCCATCGACCGACCGATTCTGCCGACCACATCGTGCTCATCCAGCCAAGGCTCACCGGTTTTCAGGTCGCCGAGGACCAGGCGGACCGTGGTGCCCCTGTGCCGGCAACGTTCCAGAACCCGGGCCGCTTTGGGATCGGTACCGGGGTCGAAGTAGGTCTGGACGGCCAGCGGCGAACATCCCCAGGCGCGTACGGCGGCCCGGTATTTCTCGTAACCGCCGAGCGTTCCGATGTCCTTGGCGTCAAACGCGAGTTCCGGTCGCATCAAGAGGCTGGCGATCTGATTGGCGTGCTCCCGCGCATTGGCAAAACCGAAATACGAATAGCCGTGGCCGTGGTCCAGCACGTAGAGCTGCTGCTCGGTATTGAGCGTGACAGGGGTATCCATGGCTATCACCTCCCACATTCCAGGTCTACATCGAGCGGTTTGAGCATGCGGATACGCAGGCTGGCCACGTGGGTGCCGGAGACCTTGAAAGTGCTGGGCGGCAGCGCCTCGATGTCGGCTCCGACGTCGGTGGCGAAGGTCCGGAAGGCCTGTTGCGTCTTGCTTCTGCCGGTTCGCCAACCCGGTGACATCAGGCTCACTAGTACGCCGCCGGAGTGCAGGAAGCCCCACATGTGGGTCACATGCGAAATATCCTGGCCGCGGGAGAAGGGCGGGTTGCCGATCACCGCATCGAAACAACCGATGTCGGCCGGGGTGAGCGCCAGGAAGTTGCGCTCGATCACCTGAACCCCCTTGTCGCGCAGAATTTCTGCGCTCGGGCCGTGGTTCTCGACGGCGACGACTTCGGCGCCGGCGGCTCGGGCTTCGTCAGCCAGCGCCCCCTCGCCGGCTGAAGGTTCCAGCACGCGCCTGCCGTGTAGATCGCCAGCCCAGGCCACGGTTGTCGCAGCGATCGGTGCAGGCGTGTAATAGGCCTGCCGGGCTTTCTTCGGATTGGGCTGGGCGCCTGCACGCAACTGCGCCAGCAAGGCTTCGACATCGCAAGTAGAGGCGAAGGTGAAACCGTTGCGGGCGTAGGTTCCGCCGGCGGCAAGGAGGATGGCCTTGATGCGCCCATATTGCGCAAGGCGCTGCCTCGGCAACTCGATGCGCCGGCCTTGTACGGACAGCAGTCCGATTTCGGCGAGCAGGCCGTCATCGCTGTAGACGGCCTTGCCGGGAGTGCCTGCCATCAAGCGCGGATGGAGGTTTCGGACGGCTTCCTCGAAACGCGCCGCCTGTTCTTCGCTCATTGCGATCAGCAAGCGCGAACCAATGATCTGCTGATACTTCAGCCACAGGCTGCGGTGCTCGGCGATGTATTCGACGAAATAGCTGTCGGCAACATGCGGATCGTGAAGGGGGTAGATCACTCCCGCGGCTTCGAGGCTGGCGATCAGCGTTTCGTCGAGACAGAGCGCCGTACGGGGAGGGCAGATGGCCTGGATGTGGGCTATCTCTTGCAAGGAGGCGAGCCCCAGGATGGACAGTACGCTGCGGTCGCGGTGATCGGCGCGGACGAGACTGGCGAGGAACTTGGGAAACTGTTCGGCCGTAAGGGCCGGGGAGGGCGCGGTGGACCAGGATGTCGTGGACATGTTCTGTGCTCCGAAGAGGCGAGAGATGCCCCGGCCCGAAGGGGGGAATCCCCCGTCGGGTAAAGGAAATAACCATGGCGGCTTGAGACCGGGCGGGCGTGATGCCTCCGGCAAGGAAACTGGAATCAAGGGCGGGTAACGACCGCAACGCCAGCAGGGCTGGATTTCACGTCGCCTTGACGGCAACGCTGAAGGCGGCGTGGACGCGATATCCACAGAAAAGCCGGGGCAGTATGGCAGCAGCCGTTTCGGTTACGAGACCATTTGGTCGCTTGCCCTCACCAAGCCCGCGAATGGCGGTGCGTGTGGTGTAGGCATCGTTCGTCGCGTCGGAAGCAGGGAGAAATCGGGCTTGAGCATGCCCTTGAAACCCCTTCGTTCCCTGAGAGCATGAATTGTCGAATTCATGAAGGAGCGAAACATGACGAATGCCATCGTCACCGTCCAGGGCGGTCCCGTCGCGCTGCCGACCCTGCTGGGGCAGGGCGCAGCCCGCATCCCGACGGGGGGCAAGATTCGCCCCGGGATTATGGTGCTGACCAAGAAGGCGGCCGAACTGCCTGGGGCCAAGGAAATCTACCAACAGGGCGTGGCCGACGGACACTCCTTCGAACAGATCGAGCATGCCTTGAAGGATGCGTTGCCGCAGCTCAAGGTACCGCTGGTGCCGCGCAACGTCCCGTGGTTTACCGTGCGGGCGCAGGATTTTCCGAACCCCGAGGTGGCCCGGCAGATTCTTGATGCCTACGGTGAGGAGCGTGGACAAGGCCGGCGCCTGTACCGTTTTCCCGTGGTCTTCCCGGCCGATCACTGGCAGAGCGTGATGCCCCACGAACTGGCCGCCTGGAGTACCCACGAGAAACGGTTCTGGTCGCAGTATTCGGCCGATGGTCAGATCCGCCATTGCATGTGCCATGCGCCGATTCCGATGGATGCCACCGGCCGGCGAACGATCCGCATCTTTGGCGGACGCAAGACCATGCTACGCGAGGAGAACGGCGGGGTCTGCGATCCCGAGTCGTGCCCGGAGTACCAGGCCCGCCAGTGCAACCTGACCGGCCGCTTCCTGTTCTTCATTCCGGGCATCCGCACCATCAGCGCGCTGGAATTGCCGACCACGAGCTTCTACGCTATGAGCAATGCGATCCAGCGCTTCCAGGCCATCGGCTATATGCGCGGCGGTCGGATCTCGGGCTTCCTCGGCCGGGCGCGCGAGACTTTCTACCTCTCCAAGGTGTTGCGCGACGTGCCCCACATCGACGAGGAGGGGCGGCCTGTGCGCGTGCCCCAGTGGATCATCGAACTGGAGGCGCCAATCGACGTCACGGCCCTGCTGCGCGACGATGAAGATCAGGAGACAGCGATCATGCAGGCGAGCCTGGCCGAGCAGGTGCTGGCAGGCGTGCCGGCAGCGGACGCGCCGGATGAAGCGGAGGCGGTTTCTGCCCATGTGCCGACGACATCGCCGGGGATGGAAGAACCGCCCATGCGTCCGGGCAATCCCACGCTCGAGCAATTGTTGGGTCGCGCCGAAGCCATGGGCATCGATGGTGGGCGCTTCCAGCAGTATGCGGACCGCCGCTGGGGGCGCGGCTGGAAGATCAATCCCCACGGTCGCAGCCGGGTTTGGGACGAGCTGGATCGCCACGCGAACGACTCGGAGGGCTATGCCGACAAGATCGATTGTGCCCTCGGCCAGCCGGAGCGGATGGCGGTCCGGCAGGGGAGGTTGTGACCATGCGTATCGCCTATTTCTCCGATCTGCATTACGGCGCGGCGACGCTAGACGAGGCCGATCGCTGTTTCGGCGCAGCCATCGACCGGGCAATCGCCGAAGGGGCAGAGGTGGCCATCTTGTCCGGGGACGCCACCGATCATGGGCTCGACCTGCATGCGCCAGCGACCTTGCGCCTTTTTGCCCAAGTGCGCCGGCTGGCCGAGCATTGCCCGGTGCTGATGCTGCAGGGCACGTTTTCCCATGAACCGCCGGGGACGCTTGCCGTGTTCCGGCTGCTGGGGGCAAGCCATCCGGTCCAGGTGGCCGAGCGCATCGAACAGGTGGCCCTGACGGCGGATGGTCACTGGCAGGTCTCCGACGGCTGGCACTTCGATGCTGTGCCCACCGGGGCCCGGCTGCTGGTATCGTGCGTGCCGACGATCAACAAGGCCGTGATCGCCGCCACGGTGGGTGCGGCCGAGGCTGGCGCCGCCGTGGGCGAGCATCTGGCGCAACTGCTCGCTGGTTTTGTCCCCGGGAACCGGCAGGCACGCAGGCAAGGCATCCCCACCGCGTTGATCTCCCACGGTACGGTGTTCGGTAGCATGACCGAACACGGCGTGCCGATGGCCGCTGCCGACCACGAGTTTACCGCCGGCGTCCTGTTCGCTGCCGAGGCCCAGGCTGTCCTGCTCGGCCATATTCACAGGCACCAACGCTGGGACCGGGAGGATCTCGCCGGCCGGCAATGCATCGCCTACGCAGGCTCCATTGGGCGCTTCCATTATGGGGAAGAAGGAGACAAGGGGTTCCTCCTCTGGGAGGTAACACCCGGTGCCGCCGATTGCGTACTGCTGCCGACGCCGGCGCGGCGCACCGTGGACATTGTGTTCGAGGGGCGTCCCGATCTCGAGACGCTACGTGAAGCCATCGAACAGCACGGGATCACGGGTGCCCATGTTCGGGTACGCTGGACGGTGGCCGACGAGGACCGTCATGCGGTCGACCGTGCCGCGATCGGACGTCTGTTGGCGGGAGCGGCGCAGACCAAGCTGGAGGGCCGGATCGCTCCGGTCGTGCGGGCGCGGGCGCCCGGGATCAGTTTGCTGGATTCGCTGGCGGCCAAGGTGCGGCGTTGGGCGGAACTCACCGGGGTCGAACCAGCCTGCGTTCTGGCTTGCCTGGAAGCCTTGAGCGAGGAGGGGCCGCCGGAGATCGCGGCGCACCTGCTCCGCTCGGAGGCAGCACCTGACTTACCGCACTCGCGGATACAGATGCTCGAAGCGTCGTAATAGGGTGTATTGCGGCAGAAGTGATCGCCAAAAAAATACCCCGCCGAAGCGGGGCTGAAGAAAAACGGCAATTGGGACGCGTCAATGGCTTGCTTGGAGGATTTCAACCTCGATGCGGCGCCAGCGCCCATCGTCGATGAGGTCCGTGAGGAGTGTGGCGAGGCTCATGAAATCAACCTCTTCGATGCGCGTCACGACGGTGCCGCCCTGGCGCAACTCCACTACGTAGAGGTCATCACCCCGGTCATACACGACGGCCACGCGTCCGGCGAACTTCTGCGTCGCAACGGCGAAGCTGATCTCCGGCGGCGTCTCGAAAAGCTTCTCATCTTCCGGATCGACCACCGCGATGGCGTGGGCTTTGGCATCTGCCAGCAGGTTGGCGATGGTGCGCTAGCCGTCCGGAGTGGGCAGATTCTCCAATTGCTCGACCATGTCCAGCAAGTAGCGGCAGGTAGGCGCTGCAGGCAGCGGGATGCGGGCCGTTTTGCCACCCAGCGTAAACACGGTCATGGTATGGGTCTGGCCGTCGGTACCGGACCAGCTTTCCTGCCTGGGGGTATCCAGCCGCTCGCCGAAAAAATCGCGTCGGCAATACGGCGTGACTCGCACCTTGTCGCCAATGCTGGGGCAGCGGGTGGCCAGCATGCGGTCGACCGCGATGAAGCTCGTGCGCGCCGTCTTGATGATGAAGGCCTCGTCGGTGATCGCCACCACGCGGCCCTCGGCCGGGTAGGGGTCGATACGCAGGCCCAAGGCGTTGTGCTGGGGTTGATCGTCGAAATAGGCGCAGCTGATGCGCCGCACATTCTTTGGGATGGCCGCCGCGACGAGCGCGGTCAGACCTTCGCGAAGGGTTTCGCGGTTCATGGCATTTCTCCTGATGAAGGAAAGGCGGGGCATATCCCGCCCTGCGCGGGGAGGATGTGACCGGGATCAGAGCGGGAAGGCGGCGAGCCGTTCCAGCATCCGTTTGAAGACGTGGCACTGGCGTAGCGACCGGTCGTCGTAGTCGGGCCGACCGATCTGGGCGGGGGACTCGCCGGTCGGCACGCTGCCGATGTTCATGATCTGTCTGGGCATCGAGGTGTCTCCAGGAAAGTGGGAACACCTCCCCGACCGGGAACGTGTTCCCGAGTGGTGGGGCGCGCAAAGCGCGATGGCAAGAGGAAATCTCGTAGAAGGCAGGTAACGGCTGCGCCGCCGGCGAGGCACCGGGCCTCCCCAAGGAGGAGGTGGCGATCGGGGATCGCTTGAGACCGTTCCAGTCTCCCGGGTCGAGTAGGGGGTGGCAATGCTTTGGCGATGGACGCCACCCACAGGCCCACCGGAAAGCGGTGATTTTCGGCGGGCATCCACAGGCAGGTGGGCGGGGCGACGGCGCCCCTTGAAGCCGGCCGCAGCGATGGGAAGCTGGAAGCTCTGAGTTCAGGACAGGAGTACCCGGCGATGTATCCACTTTCCCTGACCTTGAAAGGCTTTCGCGGCATTCGCGATGGCCTCGGGCTCGATGTCGTCACCCTCGATCTGGAGCGGCTGGCGGGCGATGCCCAACTGGTCGCGCTGGCCGGACCCAACGGCCGTGGCAAGACCACGCTGCTCGACAATATGCACCCTTACCTGACCATGCCATCGCGTGCCGCGGTGGCCGGGGCCGGCGGCTTCTCCTTCTACGACCAGGTTTGCTTGCCTGAAGCGGAAAAGGACTTGGTCTGGTCCCACGAGGGGCGGCGCTACCGTTCGCAGGTCGTGATCCGCAACAACGGCCGGCGCGCTACCGAGGCCTACCTGTTTGCCCAGGACGACGCCTGCCAATGGCGGCCGCTGCAGCTTTCCGACGGCACGGTCTCCGACGGCAAGACCGGCTCCTACGTCCGCTGCGTCGAACATCTTCTGGGCAGCACCGAGACTTTCTTCACCGCCGCCTTTTCTGCTCAGGGCAAACGCCAGTTGAGCACCTACCAGGCGGGCGAGATCAAGACCCTGCTCGCTGATCTATTGGGGCAGGAAGGCATCCGTAACGAAGGTCGCAAGGCCGCCCAAGTGGCCGATCTGCTGAAGGCTGGGCTGGTCGCCGTGCGGCAGGAGTTGGCCGGGCTCGACACCCAGTGGCAGCGCCTCGACGCCGAATCGCAACGGCTGGCGGATGCGCCGGCCCGTGTCGAATCGCTGGCGCAAACCCAGCGCGGACGACAACAGGTGCTGGAGAACGCTCGCACGCGGCTGGTGCAGTTGCAAGCCACCTTCGATCAGTCCCGGGACACCGAGGTCCGGCGTACCCAGTTGAATACCGAGCGGACATATCTGATCCAGGCGGGCAGGCAGGCCATCGACGCCATCAAGGTCCAGGAGGGTAGTCAGCGCCAGCGCCTCGAACAACTCGACCGGCGAATCGCCAACCGTAAGGCACAGGCGGCATCGCAACACCAGGTATTGGCTCGCCAGCGTCAGCAGTGCGAGGGCACCCTGGACGCCGAGGCGGCCGTACGCCGCGCCGTCCGGCGTGCTCCACTGGCCGACGCTTTGCTCGCCGCCCGTTCTGTCCGCGTCCAGGCAGCCCGCGAGCGGGTGTCGGGCCTGCGCCAATGCGACAGCCAACGGGACGCAGCCCGTCAGCGATTTCAGGCCATCGAGCGGGAAGCCGGGCAGGCGGCCTTGCGCGCCGAAGACCTGAACCGCCGTTTCGGGCTCACCCGCGAGGTGCCTTGTGCCGGGACCGACCTGCAGGGCCAGTGCAAGCTCCTCGTCGATGCCCGCGAAGCGCAGACCTTGTTGCCCGATGCCAGCGGTACGATCGGCCGACTGCTCGACGAGAAAGGGGCGGCCCGGCGTGAGTTGGACCGGCTGGATGTCCAATGGCAGCGCGTGAAGGAGGCGCCACAGGAACTGGCACGGGCGGAGGTGCTGGACAGCCGGACCCGGGAGCGCGTCGTTCGCTATACCCGGCTATCGGCGAGAGAGGGCGAGATTCGTCAGGCCAGGGCGCGGCTGGCCGACGTCGACCGGGAACTGGTGGCCCTGATGGCTGCTGTCGGGGAAACGGATGCCGAAGTTCCGGAAGAGCGCGACGAGCGGCAGGCTATCAACGCCGCCTTGCAGGCGCTGGCAGCACAGCATGAGCAGCAAACGAAACACTACCGGCAGATGCTCGACCGGCTGGATGCCTCGCTGGCCGCCTTGCCTGCGTCTTTCGATGTCCGCTTGCTGACCGAGGCGCAGAATGCCGTGGCGACCGCCCAGCAGAGCGCCGCCCAGGCCGATCGTGATCACTTGCAGGCGGTCAGGGATGCCGAGGTGCATGCTTCCTTGGGGCGGCAGATGCAGGATTTGAAAGCGCAGCGGCAGGCCGTGGCGACGCGCATCGCCAACGTGGAAGCGCAATTGGGCAACTGGAACCTGCTCGCCCGATGCCTGAGCAACGACGGGTTGATCGCGCTGACCATCGACGATGCCGGACCTGCCTTGGCCGGGCTCGCCAACGACCTGTTGCTGGCCTGCTACGGTTCGCGTTTCAGCGTGTCCCTGCTGACCCAGGTCGAGACGAAGAAGGGCGAACAGCGCGAAGGCTTCGCCATCGAGGTGCACGATGGGGAGTCGGGGCAGAGCAAGCACGTCGAACAGATGAGCGGCGGCGAACGGGTCTGGATCAACGAGTGCCTGGTCCGTGCCGTGGCCCTCTACCTTGCCCAGCACAGTGGGCGTTGCTACGGCACCTTGTTTAGCGACGAGGCCGACGGGGCACTCGACCCGGCCCGCAAGCGCATGTTCATCGCCATGAAGCGGGAAGTACTGCGCCTGGGCGGGTATGCGCGAGAGATATTCATCTCGCAGACGCCGGAATTGACCGCTATGGCCGATGCGGTGATCGACCTGGACGCATTGGCCAGCAGCGCAGCGGTGACGGTGCCGGGGGGAGGGGCTTTCGCCACGCAACCGTGACTGCTGGCGGCGGCGCTTGCAGATTATGTCGGATGGCCGGCATGATTTGTTTTGATAACTTGGTGACAATAAAAGAAAAAATCCTGTTTCTTCACCCAAGTAGTAAAATGATGGCTGGGTGTGCACGGAGGGTTCGCCATGAAGCTCGAAGATCGGATGCGACAGTCCATCCGGCGCCGTGCCAGCAATGTGGTGCTGCGCACTGAACTTGCGGGCTTGGGCTGCGCATCGCAGGTGACGCATGCGCTGGGTGCCTTACAGCGCAGGGGCGAATTGCTCCGCATCGGCTCGGGAATCTACGCCAAGGCGACCCGCGATGCGGGAACGGGGCGTGTGCGGCCGTTGGTGGATTTCGAGTCGCTCGCCCGGGAGACTGCGCAGAAGTTCGGCGTGCCTTGGCGGCCACGGACTTTGAAGGCGCCCGAGGGCCTTGGCGCGTCCGGCGGCGGAACGACCGAATTCGTGATCGAGACGGGCGAGCGCCGGATTTCACGCAAGCTGTCGCTGGACGGTCAGGTCGTCGTGTTCGTCGGCGGCCATGGGCAGTCGACCGCGGGAAGCGGCAAGGCGATGCGTCGGCGGCTGAATATCCCAAGCGCCGGGGTTGCCGGTTTCGTGCAAGGACTGGCGCGCCGGTTCAAGGTAGCCTATGCCCCGAACTCGATGGATCAGTGGGCCGAGACCGTCACCCGGCTGGCCGGCGACGAGGTTCATGCGGACGACACGGAAGACCTCCTGGTGGCACTGAAGCGTTCAGGCAAGCTCTCCTCCGACGAGATGACCTTGCTGCTGGTCAATCACTTGAGAGAGCGGAAGCACGGTGTTCGATCCGTTTAAGGACTACGACCAAGCCGGCTACTTGCGCAACCGTTACGGGGAGAAAGACCCCGAAATCGTGCGCGAACTCGAGCACGCACTGTTCCGAGCGGGGCTGGACGAAGCACTGGAATACCTTGCGAAGCGCCGGGCGCTGACCTACGCGGACTTCCTCGAGGTCCATAAAATCCTGTTCGCGGCCTTCTACCCCTGGGCGGGACAGGATCGTGCGGTCACCACCCCGAACATCGCGGTGTCCAAGGTCGATACGGTGTTCAGCCATCCGTTGGATGCCCGGCGCGCCGTCGAGGAGGGCTTGCGCATAGGGCAGGACAAGGCCGCGTTGCAGCAGCGGCCTGGCGAGGTGATGGGATGGTTTGCCTACGGCCATCCTTTCCTGGATGGCAATGGCCGCACGATGCTCATCATTCACAGCGAGCTTTGCCACCGGGCCGGCTTCTGCATCGAGTGGCACCGGACCCAGAAAACAGCTTACCTCGCCGCCCTGAACGCCGAGATTGCCTCTCCCGGCAAGGGCGTCCTCGACGCCTACCTGTTGCCTTTCGTTGGCTCTGCCCGGGAGCGGCATCTATGGGGCGGGGCGATAGGCGACGTCCAGGGGCTGGACGGGCGCAGTATCGAGGATACCGTGGACGGCGAGTACAGCGATGCGCGAGTGGCGCATAAGTACCAGGTATTCGAATTGAAACGCGGCCGGACCGTGCCCCGCGATCGCTGACCGGCATGCGGGTGCCGCTGCCCGGCGCGCACCGGGCGGAATTTATCGAGTCTTGCCCAACCCCCGTATTGAGATAGCCGCACCACGCCTTGGGCAGCCCCGTGATCGCGGGGCTTGATGCCGCCATGGCGTCCATATCCTAGTTTCAGGAGGACGCCCGGTGCTTCAACTCGACTTTGCTTTCGACGATCAACTGGAGGAAATCCGCGAAGCGGAAGCGCGCGGATTGGTGGCCCGCGATCCGTCCATCGATGCTGCGCTGGCCGGCAACGCGCCAGTGTACGTCGGCGTCAGCGGTGGCAAGGACAGCCAGGCACTGGCCTATCGCGTTTAGGCCCACCTCGACGATATCGGACATGTTGGCCCGAGGGCGCTGATCCACAGCGACCTGGGCCGCGTCGAATGGCGGGACTCGCTGCCAGTGTGCGAACGTCTGGCCGAGCGCCTGGGGTGGGAGCTGATCGTCGTACGCCGTACCGCCGGCGACATGATGGACCGCTGGCTGTCGCGCTGGGCCGCCAACGTGGAACGCTATGCCTTGCTGTCCTGTGTGCGGCTCATCATGCCCTGGAGTTCGGCGTCGCAGCGCTTCTGCACTAGCGAATTGAAGTCTCAGATCATCGCCCGTGCCATCCGGGCACGCCATCCTGCGGGGACGGTCGTTTCAGCCGTCGGCATCCGGCGCGCAAGGAGAGCGCGGCCCGCGCCCGCATGCCGGTGGCCAAGCGGGATGAACGGCTGACCCGGGTGCGGGGCATCGGTTTGACCTGGAACGCGCTGATCCATTGGCAACGCGCCGAAGTGCTCGATTACATCCGCTTCCGTGGCGACGTGTTGCACGAGGCCTACCGCATCTACGGCAGCAGCCGGGTGTCGTGCGCCTTCTGCGTCCTGGCTTCGCTGGCTGACCTGCAGGCGGCAGCCCGTTGTGTCGACAACATGGCGATCCTGCGGGAGATCGTGGAGCTGGAAGTGCGCTCGACCTTCTCTTTTCAGGGGAGGCGCTGGCTCGGGGATTTGGCGCCCGATCTGCTCGACGGGCCGCTGCGCGCAGCGCTGGTCGAGGCGAAGGAACGCGCCGCCCTGCGGCAGGCGGCCGAAACGCGGATTCCCAACCACCTGCTCTACGCGGCCGGTTGGCCGACCTGTATGCCGACAGCGGAGGAAGCCTGGCTGTTGGCGGAAGTCCGGAGGCAGGTGGTCGAGGCGGTGGGGATCGAGGCGGGGTATCTCGACGCAGCGGCGATCCAGGCCCGCTATGCGGTGCTGCTGGGCGAACGCCGGCTGGTGGCAAGTCGATGAATGCAGCCGCTGTACGGGGATGGCCGATCAACTGCCGCTGTTCGAATATTGAGCCGACAGGGCCGCCAGGGGCGGCGGCCGGGACCGGGCCGCCAGCTAGGTCAGGTGAAGCTCCAGGAGGCCACGGAGCGGGGGAGGGAGCGCCTGGGGGTCACGGTGCGCCAGTGCTTCCGAGCGGCCATTCGACCAGCGCAATTCGCCTTGCCGGCCATCCAGTCGAAGGATGCCCTCTTCGAAGGCCAAGCCCTCGCCACTGTCGACGGGCTGCAAGGTGGTTGCGCGTCGCCGCTCGATCCAGACCCATTCGCTCTCCGGGCCGGGGCGGGGCATCCGGGCGATCTCGACCAGATAGCCGCGAGGCGATTCGAACAGGTTCAGTACGGAATAGGGCGGGGACGACATCAACAGGGCAAGGCCGGCGGGAAACGGGATATTTTCTCACCTTGGGGCCAATGACCCAATCCCATGGATGCTTCGCCCTTGCGTCAGGGGCGTGGGATGAAATCCTTGGGGCATGGATACCTTACCCAAGCTGATCGGCCCACTCTACCACGGCACCCGCGATACCGCCGGCCGCGCCATCCTGCGCGAGGGGTTCCGGCGTTCCAGTTCGCGCAGCTATACCGGCACAGGCGTTTGCCTGAGCGAATCGCTCACGGTCGCCTACGAGTACGGAATGTATGAAACGGCTGGGTGCGTGCTGGAGGCATGGCTTTCGCCGTCTGCCCGGTGGACGGATCGGTTCGATGGCAAGGCAGGCAGCAAGGATGCCTGGGACGATTTCTTCATCCGCTCCGGCATCGATGCCATCCGCGCCTTCGGTGGCAATGTCTGGGTGGTCTGGACGCCCGGCGTGCTGGTGTCGGTGCGCCGGCTCAGTCACCGCGAGGCCATCCGGCGCCTCTGCGCCGAGTTCGACGAGGACGGGCAGGCGTGCGGCTACAACGCCGTCGTCTCCGACTACGCGAGTATCTGGTGGAAGCTGGATGCCAGCGACCCGAACCTCACCCGTTTTCCCGATCACCTCCGGCAGTTGACCGAGCGCTTGATACGCTGCGTTGGCCGTCCCCATTCGCTGAAAGCCTGACATGCCCTTGGGACAACAACTTTTGGCGCGGATCACCCCGGACGACCGGGGGAGCCTGTGCGAAGTCGCCCACTTCCTGCGCAAGGCTGAACGGGCATGGAACCGGATCGAACAGGGAAAACAGTGCGAACTCAACGCCATGCACCACGACGAGGGGTCGCTGGCGCTCTGTCTGCGCCGGGCGACGCAGGCGGTGGACGAATTGATCGAAGCGACCAAGGGGGCTGGCCGGCCGGCGACGAAATGACTGACGGCCAGCCCCGGCAGGGGAGCTCACGGTAGGCGCCCTTGAAGGTCGCCTCGCCCACGAGAGCATGAAGGTGTCCGACATAGGAGACTTTCGTGGATACATCTGCCAATTCCGTACCTGCCAACCCGACGCTACCGCTGTCTCGCATCGTGCAGGGCAAGAACCCCCGCACCTACTTCGATCCCGTCGAAATGGCCAACCTAAGAGCCGGCCTATGTGCTGTCGGCCGCGTCATCCAGCCCATCATCGTCCGTCCGATCCCCGGCACCGACCTCTACGAAATCGTGGCCGGCGAACGCCGCTGGCGCGCCGCGAAAGATGTCTTCGGCGACGACTACGACATGCCGGTGGTGATCGAGGCTTTGAACGATGAAGAGGCCGAGGCCATTGCCGTGATCGAGAACCATCACCGTGCTCCCATGTCGCATGCCGAGGAGGCGCACGCCGCCAAGCGCCAGTTGCTGCGCCACAAGGGTGACAAGGAAGAGGCGGCGGCGAGCCTCGGCTGGAAGCCCGAACTGCTGGAGCGGCGGCTGGCACTGCTGTCCTGCACGCCGGCTGTCCTGGAAGCGCTGACGCAACGTCAGATTCAACTCGGCCATGCCGAACTGCTGGCCGGCGTTCCCCCCGACAAGCAGGATGCGGTGCTGACCGGCGTGCTTGCGCACAAGGTGCCGGTGGGCGTGCTGAAAGAGCAGTTGGGCCGTTTCGCCCGCCAATTGGCCGCCGCCATCTTCGACACCGCCCAATGCTCGGCCTGCCTGCACAATTCCGCCCGGCAGGCAGGGCTCTTCGATGAATCACTCGGCGAGGGCTACTGCCAGCACCCGACTCATTACGACGAACTGACCCTGCAAGCGGTCGAGGCCAAGGCCCAAGGCCTGCGCGAGCAGTATCCGCTGGTCCAGATCGTAAAGGCGACCGATGGCAGCGCCTACCTGCCGGTCGCGGCGGACGGCGAACTGGGCGTCGGGGCCGCACAATATGCCGCCTGCCAAGGCTGCGCCTCGTTCGGTTGTGCGGTATCGGCGCTGCCCGGCAGCTATGGCGACGTGACCCCCTCGCAATGCTTCGATGCGGCCTGCCACACGCTGAAGGTGGCGGCTTGGCGCAAGGCGCAGCGTGAGAGCGAGCAAGAAACCCCTGCAAAAACCGGCAAGACGCCGGCCAAGCGCAAACCATCCGGTACGGTGACACCTAGTGCGACCGCTGAGCAGCCCTCGAACCAGACCCCGCAGCGGGTGAAGGACTACCGTGTTGCCCAATGGCGCAAATGGGCCGCCAAGGAACTGATGGCCCAACCCGAGCGCAACCGCCGCGTGATGATCGCGTTGGCCCGCACCGGCCATAGCGGCGATGTCCGAACCATCGAGTTCGGGGCGGCGGCCAAGCGGATCGCCGGGCCGTGGGTGGTCGAGCGCCTCGACTTTGCCGCCATCCTGCCCGAGGCCGAGGCCATCGACGCGCAGCATCTGGAGCAGTTGATGCTGGCGGTCACCGCCTCGGCAGCGTTCGGCGTCGGTTTGCGCGATCTGGAAGCCTTGCTCAACTATCTTGAGGTCGACGAGGGCCGCCTCTTCAAATGGAACGCCGAATTCCTCGAACTGTTCACCCTGAGCGAACTGGAGTCCCTGGCCGGCGAGGTTGGCCTGAAAGCGAAGATGGGAATGGCCTTCAAGCTGGCGCGGGCGAAGAAGAAGGGTGATTTCATCAAATCGCTACTGACCGTGCCGGGATTCGCTTATGAGGGCACCGTGCCCGCCGTCATGCAGTACCCGCGCCACGCCGTTCCCGCAGCGTCCATCGCTCAGATGGGCGACGAACTTCCCGTAGAGCCGCTCGAAGTCGTCGACGAAGAAGCCCTCGCTGCCTGAGCGGCGCAGCCACTGGAAAACCTCTAATGCCTTCGTAGCATGGTTTCGAAGGCATTTTTTTGGAAGGAGCATGACATGACGATGTTCGAAGAACTGTTTGCTTTGGCGACCGGCGCCACCCTGACGATGGTGCTCAGTGCCGACGAGAAGACCGGGCGGATGACGATCAATGTGATTCCGAAGCCGAAGAAGGACGCAAACGAACCGGCGCTGACCAAGGCATTGAGCCTGACGGCAACACCCGCCGAGTTCGACGCCGGCTTCGTGGATGTATTGAAGGAGTACCGGGAAGTCCGCCAGAGCCTTGCCGAGCAGGCCGAAGCCACGCAGGAAGTGCTGCAAGCGGCCAAGGCGGCATCGGCGAAGAAGGCAGGCGAGGCGATGACCAAGGCGGTCAAGCCGGCCCCAGCGAGCAAGGCAGCAACCTTACCGGAAGCCGGCATGCCGGATATCTCCGGAGACGGCGACGACGAGGCCGACAGTAATCGGCAACAAGTCGCCACGACGGCTACTGGCGGCGATCCCTATGACCTGTTCGGTTGAGTCCCGGCCTTGAAAGCGGGCAGAGCGGCGAGAAACTGATCGCAATAGCCTCCCGTTCGGGAGGCCATCCAGACGACAGGAGTCCAACGATGAGCATTGCGATCAACGAAATCCGGCGGGTCTTCCGCTACAACGGTGTCGCGCTACCCGACGTGCCGGGCATGGAGCCGAAAGAGGTCCGCGACCTCTACAGCGCCCAATATCCCGAACTCATCAGCGCCGAGATCGAGGCCGGCGAGGTCCGGGACGGTATGCAGGAATACACCTTCCGCAAGGCGGTCGGCACCAAGGGGCGGACCGCTGCCGAAGGAGAGCGGCTTGCCGCGCTCAAGGCTGCGGTGGCCGTGGAATCGGAAGGGCGGACGGACAGCACCGGCAAGCTCGTCCGGGCACTGAGCCGGCGCGGTACGCAGGAGCGCGGCAGTGCCTGGGGCACCTTCGTGTTGCGCACCCGGCGCGATGCGAACGAACGTCATACGGCTTGCATCCTGCTGCCCAGCGACATGCTGGCACCGCTGCCATGATGGCCTTGGCGCTGCCCCGCATCGGCCCGCAGGTGCCACGCACCATCGCGCCGGGGGCGCTGCTGGCGGCAAATGCCAAGGTATCGCGCTTTCTGATCGAGGCCGAGGCCTTCGATGAGGATGACATCCCGGCGACCTGGAGCGATTCCCTCGATGCCTGCCGACAGGCGCTCGATGGCTGGCTCAAGCGCCAGATCGGCGCACTGCATTGCCTCTCGCCGCGCTTTACCCTGCATATGGTTTCCGGCAATGGCGACTACTACCGCTACTACGGTAGCCAGCCGCCCAAGGACTTCGACTTCGGTGCAGTGGAAGCATCGTGGTGTGAATACCATGAACGGGAATGGCCGGTGGGAGCGGGGCTGGAGGCGCTGAGCGCCCATGTGCCCGGCTTGGGAAGCGTCATTCTGCATGTGTTGTGCCGCCAGAGCGCCTTCATCTATCCGCTATTCACGCCCGACATCGCCTGCGACGTAACGACCTATCTCTACTGGTGCGGCGAGGATGACGAGGAAGCCGCGCTCGACATGAACTGTGGCGAGGACGATGAAGAACGCGAGGCGATGCGGGCGGAAATGGTCAGCAAGGCAACGTTGGAAGCGGCCTACCCGGCATGGGCGCGGCGTTGGCCCCGAGGGCTGGAACTGGCGCAGTGCGCCCGCTTCCTGCGCCGGACGATCAAGTGGCTGTCCGATCCGAGCGCCAAGGCGCTGGCCGAAGATGCGCTGGCGCTGGCCGGCCTGGAGATCGACGACAGTTTCCGGCCCGACATCGACGGCGAGTTCATCGGTTTCGGGGCTGTGTTGTCGTGGCGGGAAGGGGACGTGACCACGCGCATCTACGACGATCTACTCGAACTCGCCCATCAAGGCGAATACTGCGAGCACATGGGCGAGGTCCGGGTGCCGCTGGACGACCCCGGTGCCTTCTCTGTATGGCAGCAGGCGATGACCAGACGCTTCGAGGCCATCCGGCTGATCGACCGCTTGATTCATCGCCTCTCGGCAGGAAACTGATCGTGGAGGTAACGACCATGAACCAAGCCGAGTTTTTCATAGAGGCCCCGAGCACCGGCACCGTGCATCTGCGTCGGGCGGTCCTGATCTACGACGGCCAGCAGGGCAGTGCGCTGGCCACCGTGCATGACATCGAAGAGGTCGACGGCGAAGCAGTCATCGGGGCCGGACAGGCGATGACGCCGCGGGCGGCGATGGACCTCGCCAAGGCGCTGCTCAAGCGCGCCGCCCACGGCGGTTTCCTGCCGGAGACGGTGCTCTATATGGACGGCGACGTGATCGTCTGGTGGGTGCCGCCGGCCCGACGCCATATCGCCTTTCGCGTCGACGCGGAACAGGCCGCAGCCTTCGGCGGACAGGAACGCGGGGAGAGCGTGCCCCATCCGGGACTGGTCTTTGCGGCATCCAGCCGGGTCTGGCGGGTATGGGCGGTGAAGGGGGCAAGACGCCCGACCCCGGTCACGCCCCTGTTCCAGGTGCCGTACTTCAATGTCGATGTGCGGGGCAACATCTGCCAGGGCAACGCACCCGTGCCCGAGGGCACGACGGTCGAGAAGATCGCTGCGTGGAACGATGCCTTTCTGCGCAGCTATTTCACCCACCCGAACGGCCTCGGCAAGCTGGTGCGCTATCGCGGCGGCGCTTACGCCTTCTGGCGGGACATGCTCAATGGGCGATTCCAACGTTTTCCCGAGCGGGTACTGGTCGACGTCAAGACGACGCTGGGCGGCCTCTTGGGTTTGAAGGAGGGGGCATGATGGACGTGCGCGACCTCGCGTTGCAAACGGCCTGCCCCGTCATTGCCGCTCCGCGCTTCGGTTCCTTGCCCGGCATGGCGAACGGCCAGCGGATCATTCTCGCGGCCAACGGCGTCTTTGTGCAGGTCAAGCTCGACTGGCTGGACTGCATCCAGCACCTCTCGCCTGCACTGCCGATCCCGCTGCCCTACGGTGGTATCGAGGAGCGGCTGGCCTTCACCTTCGGTGTGTTGCCGATTCGGCTGATCGAGGACTTCATCGCAGCGGGCCGGCGAGGACTCCCCAACGAAGTGGCCGGTGCCCTGATCTACTCGCGGCGAAGCCAAAGCCTGCGGCTCGCGCTGTGCGAACCGATTGTCGTATCGCCCCACCAGATCGACTACCGGGTGCCGGCGATGGATGCCGACGAAACGCTGGCCGTGGACCTGCACACCCATGGCTACGGCAGACCGTTCTGGTCGGCCAAGGACGACGGCGACGATCAGGGCATCAAGGTGGCTGGTGTGTTCGGCTGCCTGCAACAGCCCAAGCCGCAAGCCCTGTTCCGGCTGGTGGTCAATGGCCGGTTCAGCCCTTTGCCCCATCCGTGGCAGGCCGACACCGACACGGCGTATGACGTGGCGCCCGACCTTGAGCCCGGCTTACTGCGCCGGATACTGAACTTCTACCAAGGAAGGAGGTTCGGACCGTGGAACATCTGATCGATTCCGCGTTGCTCGACCGTCGCGTAGGCATTCATCTGATCGGTGTCGGTGGCAACGGCGCCCAGATGGCTACCTGCCTAGCCCGACTCGACATTGCGATGAAGGCACTCGGCCATCCCCACGGCCTGCACGTCACCGCCTTCGATGCCGACCGGGTGAGCGAGGCCAACGTGGGGCGGCAACTGTACAGCCCCGCCGACATCGGTCGGTACAAGGCCATCGTGACCATTCACCGCCTCAACCAGTTCTACGGACTCGACTGGATCGCCCATCCCGTGCGCTACGAGGCTTTCGAGACGAACCGCTACTCGCCGCTGAGCGCCGACATTCTGATCAGTTGCGTGGATAGCCGGGCGGCGCGGCGGACTTTGCATGAGGCCGTGTTCGACGGGGGCGGACGCTATCGGTACTGGCTGGACCTCGGCAACACCGAGGCCAATGCCCAGGTGGTGCTCGGACAGGGGGCGGGTAGGGCGAAGGGAGAGGGAGGTGTGCGTCTACCCTGTGTCACCGAACTGTTCCCCGAACTGCTGGACGCCAACGTCCCGGATGACAACCGGCCGTCGTGCTCGGTTCGGGTGTCGCTCGCTTTCCAAGGCTTGTTCATCAACGACGTGGCCGTACGGTTCGCGGCGCAGTTGCTGTACGAACTCTTTTCCAAAGGGCGGCTTTGCCAGCACGGCGTGGTCGTCAATCTGGAGTCGAAACGGACCGGCCCCATCGATGTCGATCCGCGAACCTGGGAGCGTTTCGGTTGCAGAAGCGTGGCCTGAACTCGCTCCCCGAGAACTTCAAGGAGCCGGAGGTACCGCAACGTTTACGCGTTCCCGCAGTTCCTTGCCAGCCTTGAAGGCAGGAACCCATTTCCCCTGGACCGCCACTGCCGCGCCGGTTTTTGGATTGCGGGCTTTGCGGGGCGGACGGTAGTTCAGACCGAAGGTGCCGAATCCGCGAATTTCGACGCGATTCCCGTCGGCCAGTGCGGCATGGATCGCCTTGAGAATTTCCGCGACTGCAATCTCGGCATCCTTTTGCACGAGTTTCGGAAAGCGTTCGGCAAGCAGGATGATGAGTTCGGAGCGGGTCATGCCGATATTTTAAGGTGAGGAGTGACTTCGGAAAAGCGGCAGACCTTGCCCGAGGCCATGCCGGTTCGGAAATCGACCTGACGCCGGCAGACTGACGGCAGGAAGAAGGGCGAGCACAAAGGCGAGTCGGGATTATCGCTTTCTGTGGCTTCGTACTACCATGATCTCCATCGCATTTTCCGAGAGCGGCAGGTGCATCATGACCGACCACCCCATCATCAAGCAGTTCGAAGTACATGCCGAATTGCTGGACATCGGCGGCAGCGTCGAAGCGATTGACGATGCCATCGTTCAGTTGGCGGCCTGGATGGATGGCCTTGAGCTTTCAGAGGATGATGAAGCACTACTCTGCCACATCGGGGCGGTGCTCTATCGCGAAGGACTGCGCCGCCGCATGGGAATGCGACCGTAGATGATCTACAGATTTAATAGGGTATCTGTAATCTGTGGTTGATCTTTGATGCTGCGTTACAGCGAAAGGATTTATTGACTATGAAAAAGCCACTGGTGAAACCACGCCATCGGCCAGTTGCCCGGCCGATCATTACCATTACCCGTGAACAGCTTGCACTCCTCTTGGAGAGCATGCCAGAGCAATACCGCGGACTAGTCCGCGATGCTGTGGAGAACAAGACCCCACTCTCTGCGCATGCGCTACCAGCCGCCAAGCGTTACTCAGTGCTGCTCGCATTCAAAAAAGCAAGGGTGGCATTAGCTTTGCCTGAAATCTATTTCCATGATCTGACACGCGCAACCGTTTCCTAGAAACTCAGCGCTGCTCGGGAAAATTCTCGTCGCTGGATGTGCCCTGTGTATTGTCTTGCTGCTGTGCCCTTGGCGCTACTTGCGGGGCGAGTAGGCTACCTAAATAAGCGCCTGATGCCCTGATCCTATTGTGCCCGGCGAGATGCGCCGCCGAAAGTCGTGCTGCTGCATCCATATCCGGAGGAGCATCGCTTCCACCTCGCACCGGCGGTGCGACGCCGGCCTTGTTGATGTAATGGTCGATCATCGCTTCATGGCGCAGTCCGTGCGCTGTGGCCCCCAATCCCTCTGCAGTGATGCCAAAGCGGGCCATCACGTAGTCGAAACGCCGCAGGTTGTGTTTCAGGCTATGGCAAGGATCGCCCAGGTGTGCGTGATCGCCCTGAACGACTGCCTGGGCGAACGCCAAAGCTGCGAGGCGTTGCGCTGAATCCAGAGGCACGAAGCGTAGTCTTCCTCCCTTCGCGCCTTCCTTGATCCGCACGTAGCGATCCGCTTGGCGCTGTTCGAGCGGTAGCCCCGTTGCCTCGAAGGTGATCACGCATTGGTTGGGCCGGAACATCACCGACTCTTTGCGTCGCAGCCCCATTGCGCGGATAAGCCGTAACGAAGCGCCGACGTAGCGGTCATAAGCACTGATCCGCTCGATCAGCGCATCGATGTCGATTCCCGCAGCCGTCCAACTCTTGTCGCGCTGGGCATATTCGTGGCGCTGATATTCGGCCGGTGTCAGCCCGTAATGCGCCGGCTTGCGAATGAATCCCGGCTTGCCTAGCCACAGCGCGAGTCCGCGCAGGAAACTGAGGTAAGTCTGGATGGTGGCAGGGGCAAGCTGCTCCTGCTGCCAGACCTTGATCATGGCCCGGATGTGGCGGTCGCCCAGGTTGCGCGGATCGGGCACAGTGGCGAACCCAGCCTTTACCTTGAGGTCGCGGAAGAATCGCCGCAGGAAGTCGGCCCGTTCCTGCCGCGTCTTGTGCGAGACCGTCTTTTCCAGCGCGGTGTGCTGTGAGTTGAATAGCTCCAGCAGGACGTCGAGTACCCGCAGTGGGTCGGCCTTGCCCGGACGGTACCGTCCCAGGATCTCGGCAGGCGTCATCGATGCCCATTCCTGACGGCGCAGTGGCTGGTGATCGGCGGCACGGCCGGCGCCGATGGCGCCCTGGACCCGCCTACGGGTATGACGAGCGTTGAATTCAAACATCGCAAATCTCCGAAAGTGAACCGTGTGCTGTCCCGTCAGCACGCAGCAGATGTATTGGGGGGAATCTGTCGATTCAATGCGGACGCAGATTCCATCGCGTCCGTAAGGCATGGTCGAGATTTTCGGGATGGCATGCGACCACGAGCACGCCATGCCTACCCAGGGTTTGCCGGTGTCGCGCCTCATGCGTGCTCTCCGGCTCGGTCGTTCTTAAAAATGAAACGGTGATCTGTCCGCTTCCGCATTTCTGCGTTCGACGGGATGGGTGATGCAGCCTCACCTCGAAGGTGGGGACAACATCAGCGCGAAGGTCTGGCCTTGCGCTGTCGGGGGATCAGTCCTCGATTCGTAGCGTCATTCACCTGCATGGGGCCGCCCCTGACCGAAAGTCCAGGGCAGTACAGGCGTACGAGCGGCTTCACACGCGGAGCCAATGGGGCCGCACGACGTGTGCTGCGCAATGCGCATGCTCGAGCAATGACGGGAAGCAGGGGCGCGGCATCGGGTGCCGGCCGTTGAACCGAACGCAAGACACGCTCTCGAGGAGCGTCCGACAGGGACTGCCGGCAAGGTCTGGCGTTGCACTACGGGTGGAGCGGCTTCGAGCATGGCCTCGGGGACCATGCGAACCCGACTCAAGGTCGGGGCTGAAGAGGCGGGTAACGACCGCAACGCCTTTTACTCCGCGATGGAGCAGGCCAGGAGGCCTCGGGAGCCTGTAGTTCACACCTTAAAGGAGCGAGGGTCAATGGGCTGACCCGCCGACAGGCCTTGGAAGCCGTGGCTTGCGGGTGGCACTTGAAATTGCAACTCAGGGTGGATTTATTTTTCGGGCGACGACCGGGGTGAAGTGGAATCAGGGCTTGACGGGCGTTTTTCCGGCCTCTGGTTTCCATCGTGAGGATTTCGCCCCTTGGCGCTAGAGTCGGTGGAAGGTTGCTCTGACTATGCTGGCAATGTGCCCTTGACGCACTCCGATCCGGTGAGACCGTAGGTCGACGTGAATCCGTCCTGATGGCCAGTTCAAGAATTCGAGGCTCGTCGCAACTCAGGTCGACTGAAGCTTGAGTGCAGTCGAGGCTGATTACGAAAACTGGGCAAAAGAAAGCGGATTTTGCGTGGTCCGACCAGTACAGGACACCGATTCTGGTCGCTCGTAAACTCACTATTGGAGCCTCACGTGAACTATGTCGTCAGAGCAGTGGATGTTGGATTCGGCAACACCAAATACATCAGTAGCGTGGCCGCCGGTGATATCCGCTGCGCCAGTTTTCCTTCGGTCGCTTATCCGACCATGCGGGAGCCGTCGGGCCAGCCCGGCTATGAGCGGCGCAAGACCGTTGCGATCCCGATCAATGGTCTTTTCTATGAGGTAGGTCCAGACGTTGAGCTGGCTGCGGATACTTTCCGGGCGACCCAGATGCATGACCGTTATACAGAGACGCCTGAATATATGGCGCTTCTGCGAGGTGCGCTCGCGCTGATGAAGCTGCCATCGATCGACCTGCTGGTCGTGGGGCTGCCGGTGGCCGCGCTGACTACAAAAAAGGCTGCACTCGAGAAGGCCGTGGCTGGGACGCACGACATCGGTAATGGTAAGAGCGTGTTGGTCCGCAAGGCCTTGGCGATCGCGCAGCCGCAAGGTGCCTTGGTGGACTTCGCCGTCCAACATGGAAAAGGGGGAGTCATCGAGCGCGAGCAGAGCTTGATCATCGATCCGGGTTCCCGGACCTTCGATTGGCTGGTGGCCCGTGGCATGCGCTTAGTGCAGGCCAAGAGCCACTCGGTGAACCGGGGGGTCTTCGACATCTTGCAGGCCATCGCTGCCGAGATCGGCCATGACATTGGTACGCCCTACAACGATATCGAAGCCATCGACCTGGCCCTGCGCACGGGAAAGAACCCCGTGATCTACCAGAAACCGTATGACATCTCCCGGGCCATGCCCATGGCCCACTCGATCGCCCAGCAAGCGGTAGCTTCGATGATGCGTTGGATCGATGCGAGCTACAGCTTCCAGAACATCATCCTGGTGGGCGGGGGCGCGTACTTGTTCAAGAAAGCGGTGAAGGAGGCCTTCCCCAAGCACAGGATTCTGGAGGTCAAGGACCCATTACATGCCAACGTCCGTGGGTTCCAGATCGCCGGCATGAACCACGCGCCCAAACTTTTTGGGGCTCCGGTAGCCGCAGTTCAGGGAGGTGCGTGATGAACGATAGCGTGACCCCAAAACAGGAGACCATCCGCATGCTATTCGAACTGGACCGGGATGACGATCCACGCCTCTACGACGACTTGATCCGCTTCAAAAAGGGCACGAAGCGGATCAACCGGTTGCGCTTGTTGGCCCATGAGGCGGTGCTGGGGCAGTTCAATCCAGTTCCGGTTGCGGCCGCGCGGACGGTGCCTGTCCCGTCATCCGCGGATACCGCGGGTGCCGTGCCATCCGGTACTGCTTTCGAATTGCCGGTAGCGGCAGACGTCTTTGACGTCCCAATTGAGAAGTGAGAAATATCTTCTTTTGATAGATCGAAAGAGGGATATTCCAAATGTTTCGGCTGCACTCAGCAACGTGACATTGGTGAGGCCACGAGATATCGGGACTTGGTGCCACCCATCGTGATGACCATTCCATGGGTATCGAAGCATTCGACACTGGTAAGATAATCCAAATTACATGAGATTTGATGTTCAATCGCTTATTGGTATTGAAGTCCTGTGGCTGTTTCTCAGGGGGCGTGTGCGCAGGTTCACTGTCTGTGTCGCACGTCTCCAAGGGCATGCAACTGAAAAATAACGCTGATGCGAAGTGATGCCTGTTAACGATGGGGGGGAGGCATGATCAAGTTTCCGGACTGGTGCAACGAGACGGAAGAGGCTGTATCAACGCATAAATTGCGTCGGCTAGTGGCAGAGAAAGTAAAGCTTGCGCAGGTTGTCGATACGCTCGCCGAGGCTGTTCCAGACTTCTACGCGGACCCGGGGCGTGTCGCGCAACTCCTCAAGAAACTAGGCAAGAACGCTGCGGCGAAATTTGTTGAGGAAAAACTCCCGACCCAAGCCACTATCCGATCCGGCGACCTAGGTGAAATTCTCTGTACCGCTTACGTGCATGAGGTGACACCGTTCAACCTGGGCATCAAACGCCTTCGTTGGAAAGACCACCGCAATATGTCGATGCGAGGCGAAGACGTATTGGCGTTTCGCCTGAGCGGCAAGAATGTCTCCCTGAAAATACTCAAAGCCGAGGTCAAGAGCGCGGCGAAGATGTCGAGCACCATCATCGGGAAGGCCAGAAAAGCGCTTTCGGCCAACAGCGGATTGCCGTCTCCCCACGCGATCTCATTTGTCGCAGATCGATTGAATGAATCTGGCGACACCGCCCTTGGCGATGCTTTGGATAAGGCCCAGCTCAAGGACGGCATCAAGCCTACCCAGGTTTCGCACATGCTTTTCACGTTTTCCGGAAATGATCCCTCCAAGCCGCTGAAGACCGACCTGCAAGCCTATGCGGGATCGATATCACAGCATTATGTTGCACTGTGCGTAACGACGCACCAAGCCTTCATCAAAGAGGTATTTGAGGCGGTGAGCGCGTAATGGCGTCGACACTCGAAGAACTGCAAGCAAACATCGACGCGGCCATAACTCCGGGTTTCCGATACAAGCTGCTCGCACGGGGACAGTCGCGTGGAATGATCTGGCGTGATGGTGTCTTGCCCGAAGATGCGCCGAACTACAGCCCGGAACTATCGGACGACCTCCTGTCCTATGGGTATTCACTGTTACTCCACGGATTGCGATACACCGAACTGGGTGGCGATGCCGATAGAGCGCGTTCGGCTTTCGCGGTTGCCGCGGAGGCCCTTGAGGCTGTGGTAGCAAGGGGCGAGGCCGACCCGGAGCGGGATTTTCATCGCCTCGTCGCTGCCGCCGCCTATCACCTGGGGCGTTTCTCGGCACGAGCTTACTCGCTGCTGCACAAAGGACTCACCGAAGCAAACCTGACCGCCGTGGAGAGGGGGTTGGCCAGTCTCATGCTCCGCGATCTCGATGGCCTTTCCCTGGAGATCGCGGCTTGGTTCAATGCTGGCAGGGCAAATGACGATGCGCTTGTGGCAGCATTGGCCGGCATTCCCGAGGTGCCCGATAGCGAAGGATTGGGAGAGGAGGGGGATTCGGAAGGCCATGTTCTCGAAGTTTTGACCGTGGCGTTGGAGGATAACTTCATGGCTGCGCTAGCCATGGGCTTGCTGGCCCTAGAACGTGGGGAAGACAGCTTGATGCCGCAGGTTCGGGAACGCCTCAATAACGGTTTGGATGTCGCGGGCGAACTCAGTTTGGTCTCCCAATGGTCGTGCTACAGATTGGCTATCCACTTGCTGGACGGCCTGTGGGAGGCCAGCTTCCACAAGATATTGCCCCTTGAGGGACCGCCAGGCGCCGATATCGGTGACTGGGCAGCGCTTCGCAAACTTTTCATCGGCTCACTGTATCGCCGAAGCAAGGCAGAAATCGACTTGTGGCCGTCGCAGTTCCTGGCGGCACGACGGGTGCTCGACTTCGAAGCCAACTTGGTGCTGTCTCTGCCCACGAGTGCGGGCAAGACGCGTATTGCCGAACTCTGCATTCTGGCGTGTCTTGCAACGAAGAAAAGGGTTGTTTTCGTGACCCCGTTACGCGCACTGTCCGCGCAGACTGAGGTTGGATTGCGCCGCACCTTCACCCCACTAGGCAAGACCGTATCGAGCCTATACGGCAGCATCGGTGCCAGTGGTGCTGACGTGGATGCTCTCCGTTCCAGGGACATCGTCGTTGCGACACCGGAGAAGCTCGACTTCGCTCTTCGAAGCGATCCGACACTACTGGACGATGTTGGCCTGGTGGTGCTCGACGAAGGACACATGATCGGCCTTGGAGAACGGGAGGTCCGTTACGAGGCACAGATTCAGCGCTTGCTGCGCCGTTCAGACGCAGCTGGGCGACGAATCGTCTGCCTATCTGCCATCCTCCCCGATGGCGATCAGCTAGAGGATTTCGCGGCCTGGCTGACCTACGACAAGACCGACGGACTGATAAAGAACGATTGGCGTCCGACTCGGCTGCGCTTCGGGGAGGTGGAGTGGAAAGGACAGCACGCCCAACTCAACGTCAGCGTCGGTGATGAGAAGCCGTACATCCTCAAGTTCCTGGTGGCCAAGAAACCGACCAAGGGACAAGCCACCAAAACATTCCCCGCTGACCAGAGGGAGCTTTGCATCGCTACGGCATGGCGTTTGGTGGACGATGGTCAGACCGTGCTCATCTTCTGCCCGTTACGACGCTCGGTGCTCCCGTTCGCCAAGGCAGTCGTTCAGATGCACAAACGCGGCCATATCGCGTCCGTACTGGAGCACACCCAGTCGGTGTTGGCGACCGCCTTGGCAGTCGGTGCCGAGTGGTTCGGGCAGGACCACGACATTCTGAAATGCTTGAAGCTGGGGGTGGCGGTACACCATGGCGCACTGCCGACGCCGTACCGAAAAGAGGTTGAACGCCTGCTGCGCGATGGTGTGCTCAAAGTTACGATTTCGTCTCCGACCTTGGCCCAGGGACTCAACCTCAGCGCAACCTCGCTGGTCTTTCATGGCGTTAAGCGCAATCGCGATTTGATCGACATTGCCGAGTTTCGCAATGTGGTCGGACGCGCTGGGCGGGCCTACATTGACATCGAAGGACTCGTTTTGTATCCGATGTTCGATGATCACAGAAAGCGAAATGCAGACTGGCAGGCATTGATTTCGAATCAGAAGGGCCGGGAGATGGAGAGCGGCCTTCTTCGATTGATCGCCGCACTTTTGCAGCGGATGCTGAACAAGCTAGGCAAGGTCGACCGCGATAAGTTTGTCGAGTACATCGCAGGGCAAGCCGCTTGGGATTTTCCTATTGTCGTTGCCGAGAGGGAGCAGGATGCCGCCGAAGCGTGTAAGCGCTGGGAAATGCACTTGATGAGCTTGGATACGGCGATTTTCAGCTTGCTCGGAGATACGGCAGTGCCCGATGAGGAATTGGACAGCAAACTCGACGAGATTCTTAGCGGCTCGCTGTTCGAACGCAGACTGGTCCGATACAAGGAGGATTCTCGGACGCTGCTGCTGGCAGGTATACATGCTCGAGCCAGATACATTTGGAGCAACAGTACTGCTCAGCAACGGCGCGGTTACTTCCTCGCCGGAGTGGGCCTTGCTACCGGCTTGGAGTTAGATGCGCAAGCCCCCGAATTGGAGCAACTGTTGCTGACGGCCAATGCAGCAACTCTTGCCGGGGAACAGGAGATGGCTGTCGATGCCATCACTGCGTTTGCGAAGATCGCCTTCCTCATTCCGCCCTTCAGCCCCCAGGCGTTGATCGACGACTGGGAGTCCCTTCTCAGACTTTGGCTGCTGGGGCTGCCGGTTACCGATGTTCTGTCCGGGGACAACGATGAAGCCGTCCAGTTCATCGAACAGGCTTTTGTCTACAACTTGCCGTGGGCGATGGAAGCAGTCCGAGTCCGCGCCGAAGTACATGAAGATCTGTTTTCGGAAGAGTTGAAGCTGTCTGATTTTTCCCAGGCCCACGCCGTTGTCGCGCTGGAGACCGGGACGCTTTCCATTGCTGCAGCGACGTTGATTCAGGCAGGTTTCGGCTCGAGGCTCGCGGCGATCCAGGCTGTTAGCTCAACCAGTGCAAACTTTGATTCGATGAGAGGGCTAATGGCCTGGCTTTCATCGGACGAGATACAGGCCTTGTCCGCGAAATCGGATTGGCCCACGCCGGAGTCCCATCAGCTTTGGACAGAGTTCGTCACCGGACCCTCGGGAAACCTCACCGCGAAAGCCTGGACTAGTACTTCCTACACTAGTCCGGTGACTTGGCATGGCGCGCCGATGCCACCCGGTACGGCCTTACGTATTGGTGGGGGGGCGGGCAAGGAACAAAGTGTGTATTCCGCCGATTACCGAGAAGTCGGGGTGATTGGATGGACGCCCAACCCTGTGGCCAACGGAATGATGATCGCTATTTCAAATGGGGCGCAGGACAGGTTTGATTTGGAGTATATCGGACCGGATGATATGTTGCCGTCCTGAGAAAACTGAAGGTAGCGCAGTGTCAAATCTCATACAGGTCATGTCGGCCGCGGATCTTGTATCTGCATTTTCCCTTCGGCCGCATCTGTTCGCTTGGTTTCTTGGTGCCGGAGCTTCGGCTGCTTCGGGAATACCAACGGGTTACGCCATGATTCGCGACTTCAAGGCGCGAATCTTTTGCCGCGAGGCAGGCTACTCACTCCGAGAGATTGATTCTGGCGACCAACTCTGGATAGAACGGATCGATGATTTCTTCCAGCGGACATCGATACTGCCGCCGGACGGAGATCCAAATGAGTATTCGGCGGCGTTCGAAGCTGTCTTTCCAAACGAGAGGCAACGACGGCAGTACATCGACGACGCCATCAGCAAGGGCACGCCCTGTTTTGGTCACCGGGTACTCGCTGCCTTGATGTCGAGTAAGCAACTGAGTTGTGTATTCACGACTAATTTCGATCCTTTGGTCGAAGATTCCGCGACGGTTGCCAATTCATCGCTGCCTGCGGAGTCAAGGACTAAACCTACGGTCGCAGCGCTCGACTCTGCAGAGAGAGCGCTCAGGTGCCTCGAGGAGTCGGATTGGCCATTGGTGGCAAAGCTGCATGGCGATTACCAGTCGATTAAGATCAAGAATACTGGAAGCGAACTCGAGCGCCAGGACGAACGGATGCGCCATGTCCTGGTTGAGGCGTGTAAGCGCTTCGGCTTGATTGTCGTGGGCTATAGCGGTCGAGACGCCTCCGTCATGGAGGCGCTGGAATCCGTCTTGAAAGACCCGAATCCATATCCGAGTGGCCTCTATTGGGTCACATCGTCAGCCTCGAAGCTTCTGCCTGCCGTATATCAGTTCCTGGAACGTGCCGCACTTGCCGGCGTCGACGTGACCATTGTTGAAGCCAAGACCTTCGACGAACTGGCCGCGGATATCGTGAACCAAGTTCGGCTACCAGATGCCCTCATCGAGCATGTCTTGCAGCGACGGGCGCCTGCAAGGCTCCAGCCCGTGAAGCTCCCGGAGGTGGAGGCCAGATCGTTCCCCATTCTCAGATACTCGTCGCTGCGGGTCGAGTCCCTGCCTAGCGTGGCGAGGCGAATGACCTTGAAGAAGGCGGCCACCTCTCCCGAGGTTCGGCAATTGTTGAAGGATCACAGGTGCCGAGCTGTGGTTGCGTCCATCGGTCGAGAGCTGGCAGTTTTTGGGAAAGATGCGGAGGTCGTCGCTGCACTCAGCTCCCTCGGTGCGCAACCTGCCGGTACTTTTGAACTGAATCCAATTCGTGACAGTTGGGCGTTGGGTTTGCTATACGACGCCTTGGTCAAAGCGTTGTCTCGTCACAGGCCGCTGCTGCCACGCTACAAACGGTCGGGGCACTCCTTGGTGGTGGCTGGTCCTCGTGAAGGAGAGGATGCCCAATGGGCTCGCAGGCGCGAGGCGCAGCTTGCGCAACTCCGATTTGCCTACGAAGCAAACTTAACCGGGGCTGTACCAAAGCTCGGGTATCCGTATCAGGAAGGAGTCTTCTTGAAGCTTGAGCGTATCGAGGATCGTTGGTGGTGCGGATTCGAGCCTTTTACTTTCGTGGATTTTCCGCGAGAGGTACAGCCAATCCAATCTTCCGAAGAACGAGATGAACTGGGACAGCCGACCATCGGTCGTGGCGGGGATCCCGCTGGCGACTGGCGGCGTGAACGTTGGGCAAGGAAATTCAACAGGCAATGGGCGAGCATCATCGATGCTTGGGCTAAATTGCTTACATCTACTGCTGACGGCAAGGTTCGGGCCTTTGGTCTCGAGGATGGAGAGGGTGTTGATGCGGTTTTCTCCATTTCATCGGTGACGGGGTGGAGCAGGCCAGCTCATCACCACCATTACTTCGAGAGGACCAAGTGATGGCAAACCCGGCATTGGCCTCCAAACTCCCACCGTTTACATTGCTCGAAGAGCCGCTGCTGGCCTTCTCGCCGGCAAAACCAGACGAGGTGGACGTCCATCCCCTGAGGGGCTTGGTCAGATACGGACCCTTTTCTAAGGGGTCTTTTGCCGGGTTTACCTCCAAGGTGAGGGTGGCCACTGTTGGGCCAGAAAGTGCTTTCAAGCGGCGGGGCGCACTGATGGCGTCCCTGAGGGATACGTACGATCCATCGGATCGCTCGGAGTACGTTCCAAAATACCCAGGATTCGAGCACCTTTTCAAGGTCGAGCTGGTCTCGGCACCGGGTACGGCGCATGTCCGTTGGCCTGACTCGCTCGGCCAGCTACCCGGACAAGGTTCGGCGGAAGCACGTCTATTTGAGGCCATGGATGCTGCGCTGCGGCGGCTGGAGTCTGTTCGCAATGAGTTCGACGTCGTTTTAGTGCACTTCCCCGATGCCTGGGCTCCGGCGACGCGGACCAAGGGATTTGACGCACATGATGCACTGAAGGCTCTCGGTGCCAAATACAACATTCCGACCCAGGTTCTCAACGACAGGGCATTCACTTTCAATTACAAGGCCTCGCTGGCTTGGCGTCTCGCCATTGCCCTGTACGTCAAGGCGGGAGGAATCCCTTGGAAGTTGGCCCGCCTACACAGTGTGCCCGACGAGACCGCGTACATCGGCTTGGCTTATGCGCTCCGTGGGGACCAACGCGAGGCACACTACGTTACGTGCTGTTCGCAGGTATTTGACATGGATGGCGGGGGAATGCAGTTCGTCGCCTTTGAGGCGCGAGACCCTGTCGCCGACCTTGCCGAGGCGCGCAGGAACCCTTTCCTGAGTCGAGATGACATGCGGGCTGTGCTCGCTCGCAGTCTAGAGCTGTATCAGGGGAGAAATGGAGGGAACCTGCCGAAGCGCCTTGTCATCCACAAGACGACCGCGTTCAAAGCGGAGGAAATTGATGGTGCCTTCGATGCTCTTTCCGGTGTTCCCGAGGTCGAATGTATCGAAGTCGGAGCGAATTCGAGTTGGCGAGGGGTGTGGCTTATAGAGTCAGGGAAAAAGAACCCGCCTAGCAAGCCATCGGGATATCCAGTGCCGCGTGGAACGGTCGTAACTCGCTCCGGTACTTCTGCATTGCTATGGGCAGCGGGCAACGCCCCCGAGGTATCGAGTACGGGCGATTACTACCAGGGCAAGAAAAGCATCCCGAGGCCGCTGCAACTTATTCGGCACGCCGGCCGAGGGCCACTTGAGGTGGTTGCTCACGAAGCACTGGCCCTGACGAAGATGGACTGGAATAACGACGCGCTGTATGACCCTGTGCCGGTCAGTATTCGCTACTCGCAGAAACTCGCCAGAACGATTGCCAATGTGCCGGACCTGCCGGGAAAGACTTACCCTTACCGATTATTCATGTAGAGCGGATGGTTTCCGGTTGGTACTGGTCAATGGGGGCGAGTCTCTGAAGCAACATTCTTATGAGCTTCCAGTGACTTGTTGGTTCGCGCTTGTTTCCGTATGGCAGAGTCAGCAGAGTTATTGATGTGAAGGGGCATCTGGCGTGCCAAGTGCTTGCCAAGGGCTGTCCAGGCAGCCTGCATCTCGCGCTCATACGTGTGCCGCTGGTAAACGCGTTTTGTTCGATTCTCTTCAATATGATTCAGACAATGCTCAACGACCTCGGGTAGTACGCCTAGCTGAGTCATCATTGTGGCGCCGGTTCTCCTCAGGTCATGAGGTCCCCATTTTCCACCAGGTAGCGTCAAGGCAGAGGTGGATTTGCTACGCCGTTTCATCGGTTCGCTAGTACGTTGCCTATCACCTAGCTGCTTGGTAATCGACTTGCTGGAAAGTGCCTTCTTCTTATCTCGTCCCGGGTAGACCCATGCAATATTGCTGTCGCTGAGTACTTTCACCTTGCGAAAGTGTTCTACCGCAAAATCCGATAGGTGCACTTCGTGAGGTTTTCCATTCTTGGTATCAGGGATGCGCCAGCGTTGGTTGTCGAGGTCGATGTCAGACCATTTTGCGTTCGACAACTCCCCAATACGGCAGAGCGTTGCAAGAACGATCCAGACCGCTGCCTCTGTTTGCGGCATCAGTTTCGCGTTAGGCAATTGGTGGCACAGCGTTTGAATTTCGGTTCGGCTGAGAACGCGTTCTCGTTCGGTATCCGGGCCGCCGATCTTGACCTTTCGAATACTCGCGGTTGGATCGGCTTCGATGTAGTCTCGATCGACGGCAAACCGGAACATCTGCCGTACCAAAGAAAATACGACTTTGGCCATCCGATTGACGCCTCTTGCCAACAGAGGATCGGTAACCAGTGTGATGTGACCTTTCTTGACATCCTCGACGGCGAGGGTGCCAATCTTTGGTAGCACATCTTTCTCGAACATGCGCCGAACTTCTTTTCCCCCGTCCTTGCGGCGTACAAGATCAACCTCAGCCCAGTGCTCAAAGAGTCCCTGAACAGTGAGCTTTGTTCGCTGAGCGACAATTTCGTCAAGTCGCTTCTGTTGTTTGTCTATCTCTTCCAGTTGGTCGACTTTGACTTTGAGTCGTTCTGCTTTGCGGCGTTCTGTCGGGTCGGAGCCACTGTCGACCTCTACTTTCAGCCTGTCCCGTTCGGAGCGAATGGATGCGAGAGAGAGTTTGGGCCACGCGCCGACCGCGATTTGCTTCACCTTGCCGTCGAAGCGGTAGCGCCAATCGAAGTAGACCGACACCCCGCTGGTACCGCAGCGTACCGACCCGATCAGGCCTCCATCTTCGCGAAGTTTCTTGCCGTGGTCCTTGGTGCTGAGTGCCTCAAGTTCCTTGACGGTCAGCTTACTCATGCTTGCCTCCTTGCCCCGGGGAGGTCAGTGGGTTAAAATTCCCCCCACATTTCCCCCCACAACTTTGCCGGATGTGGTTGGATTGTATGAGACGATGCTGGAATGGTAAAGGTTTTTTTCTGCATACAAAACAATGTGTTGTGTTGGTTGTTGGGATGTCGTTGGATGCTCTGGGATGCACTTTTACCCTCATGGGGTGCAAGGGGTCGCGAGTTCGAATCCCGCCGCCCCGACCAATTAAATAACCGGCCTATGCCGGTTTTTTTTATTTTGCGGTTGATAAATTGATATGGACAAATTAGATTGTTTCCACCATTTCTCATCTAGGAGGTAATCATGGATTTGTCTTCTCTGACCGTTGCCGAGTTGCGCGACCTGCAACAACAGATTCCCGCTGAATTGAAACGCCGCGAGGCTCAGGATAAGGTAAAGATTCTGAATGAAGCGCGGGCTTTTGTTAAAGCCCGCGGTTATGCGCTTGAAGATCTGCTTGGCAAGGAAGTTAAAGCCAAGGGGCCGACCGGAAAGGTCAAGGTCAAATACCGTCATCCGAATAACGCCGCGCTGGAATGGACCGGTCGCGGCCGGCAGCCGAGATGGGTTGCCGAATGGCTGGCTGCAGGCGGCAAGCTCGATGCCCTGACCGTTTGACATGCGAATTCTCCTGAGCAACGACGACGGTTATTTCGCGCCCGGCATTCTGGCGCTGGCCGAGGCGCTTGATGGACTGGGCGAAATCGTTGTCGTTGCTCCGGAGCAGAATCGCAGCGGCGCCAGCAATTCATTGACGCTGGATCGGCCGGTTTCCTTGAAACAGGCCGCAAACGGGTTCTATTTCGTTAATGGCACGCCGACGGATTGCGTCCATCTGGCGGTTACCGGAATGCTCGATTACCTGCCCGATATTATCGTTTCCGGCATCAATCATGGCGCCAATATGGGCGATGACACGATTTATTCGGGAACAGTCGCCGCGGCGACGGAAGGCTTTCTGCTGGGTATCCCGTCGATTGCAATTTCCCTGACCAGTTTCGAGGGTAATCATTTCAATACTGCCGGGCGTATCGCGCGGGAACTGGTGGAGCGTTTTTTGAGCGATCCGATTCGCGAGCCGGTGCTGCTGAACGTCAATGTTCCCGATATTCCCTATGACGGCCTGGGTGGCGCCGAAGTGACCCGTCTCGGCAGGCGCCACAAGGCGGAGCCGGTGGTCAGGATGCGTTCTCCACGGAACGATACGGTCTATTGGGTCGGCGCTGCCGGCGCGGCTGCCGAGGCCGGGCCGGGAACGGACTTCAATGCGGTCGAACGCGGCTGTGTTTCCATCACCCCGCTTCAGGTCGACCTGACGCATTCGGCGCAGTTGCAGGCCATTGCGAACTGGCTGCGATGAACGCCAACGCCCTGCACGGAATCGGGATGACCTCGCAGCGGACGCGGGCGCGCATGATCGAGCGCCTGCGCGAGAAGGGTATTCGCAACGCGGCCGTCCTGCGGGCGATGGCGGCGGTTCCGCGCCATGTCTTTGTCGAGGAGGCACTGGCATCGCGCGCCTATGAAGACACCGCACTGCCCTTGGGCATGGGGCAGACGATTTCGCAGCCCTTCGTGGTCGCGCGGATGATCGAACTGCTGGTCAACGGGCGGACAACGCTGGGCAAGACACTCGAAGTCGGCGCCGGCTGCGGCTATCAGGCGGCCGTCCTGGCGCAACTGACGACCGAGGTCTACGCGATCGAGCGTCTGGGGCCGCTTCTGGAAAAGGCCAAGACCAACATGCGCCATCTGAAACAGTTCAATGTCCGCCTCAAGCACGCGGATGGGCAGCTCGGGATGCCCGAGGCAGCCCCGTTCGACAGCATTATCGTCGCCGCCGCAGGCCGCCTGGTGCCTCCGGCCCTGCTCGCGCAACTGGCCGCCGGCGGGCGAATGGTCTTGCCTGTCGGTACGGCCGAGCAGTATCTTTCCCTCATCGAACGGACTGCCGAGGGTTTTGTCGAAACCCGGCTTGATCCCGTTCGCTTTGTCCCACTTCTCGCAGGAACGCAATGATTAGAGTTCTCGTCCCTTTGGCCATCGCCCTCCTGATGGCCGGTTGCAGGTCACAACCGCCGGCTCCGGCCGTCGACCGCTCGACCTCGTCCGTGGCAAGACCGGCGGCGCCGGCGGTTGGGGGTCCCGGGTATTACACGGTCAAGAAGGGCGACACGCTTTACCGCATTGCGCTCGAGCATGGTCAGGATTACAGGGATATTGTGGCCTGGAACAACATGACCAATCCCGACGTGATCAAGGAAGGGCAGGTTCTGCGCGTGGCGCCGCCGGGCGCCACGCCAGCCACCGCGGGTGAGGCCGTGGTAGCGCAGCCGGTGGTGACGACGCCGCTTGTCGAGTCCCGGCCGCTGGATGCGCCGGGCAAAGTCGCCGCCGCTACGCCACCGCCAGTCGCTGCGGAGGGCCTGAAGCGCGAGCCGCGCGGCGGCAAGGAGCCCTATTCGGATGAGGCGTACGCCCGGCTCAACCGTCCTGGGGAGACAGTCGCGAAAGCGCCTGCGGTCGCGGTCGACCCGAAACCGGAGCCCAAACCCGAAGTGCAGCCAGAGGCAAGACCTGAACCCAAACCCGAACCCAGGCCGGAACCGGCTGCCGTGGGTCCTGACGATGTGGCATGGCAGTGGCCGTCGTCGGGCAAGGTCATCTCGTCCTTCAGTGATTCGGGCAGCAAGGGTATCGATTTCGGAGGCAAGGCCGGCGATCCCGTCGCAGCGGCCGCCGATGGCAAGGTCGTCTATGTCGGGACCGGGATCCGCGGCTTCGGCCAGCTCCTGATCGTCAAGCACAACGCGACTTTCCTCTCGGCATATGCGCACAACCGCAAGATTCTGGTCGCCGAAGGTCAGCAAGTCACGCGCGGCCAGAAGGTTGCGGAAATGGGCAATACCGACAGCGAGATCGTCAAACTTCATTTCGAGATTCGCAAGCAGGGCAAACCGACCGATCCCCTGGCCTACCTGCCGAAGCGATGACCGCCTGGGCGGCCTGCGATCCGGATGACGATGAACTGGCGTCAGTCGCGGCCGACGCGGAACCGCTTCCCGAACCGGAACCCGTCAGCCCCGAACTGGAACTTCTCGAGGACGTCACTCAGCTTTACCTGAACGAGATCGGCGCCAAGCCGCTGCTGACGCCTGGCGACGAACTGGCGACGGCGCGTCTGGCGAGCGCAGGCGATTTCGCGGCGCGCCAGAAGATGATCGAACACAACCTGCGTCTGGTCGTGAATATCGCCAAGCATTACCTGAACCGGGGCATCCCGCTCCTCGATCTGGTGGAGGAGGGCAACCTCGGCCTCATCCACGCGCTGGAAAAGTTCGATCCCGAGCGCGGTTTCCGCTTTTCGACCTATGCCACCTGGTGGATCCGCCAGTCCATCGAGCGCGCGATCATGAACCAGTCGCGCACCATCCGGCTGCCGGTGCATGTGGTCAAGGACATCAACCTCGTTCTGCGGGCCATCCGTCACCTCGAGTCGGCGGCGACCCGCGAGACCTCGGTCGAACGCGTGGCGGCGCTGATCGACCGGCCGGTGGCCGATGTGCGGCGCATCCTGCACCTCAACGAACACATCGCCTCGCTCGATGCGCCGCTGGAAATCGATCCCGGCCACAGCCTGGGCGACGCAATCGCCGACGAAGCGGCGGTCAATCCGGAAGCGCTACTGCAGTTCCGCGAGATCGGAGCCCTGATCGACGACTGGATGGCGCAGCTGAGTGAACGGCAGCGGCAGGTCATCGAAAGGCGCTACGGGCTGAACGGCGTCGATGTCGTGACGCTAGAAGCCCTGGCGGTCGACCTCGGGTTGACCCGGGAACGCGTGCGCCAGATCCAGGCCGAGGCGCTCGATCACCTGCGCTCGATCATCAAACGTGGCGGCGTCACCCGCGACTCGTTGCTCTGATCAGGCGCGGACCGATCACTCCTGTGGGCGTGGCGGCATGCGCGCGCGGATCGCCTCGGCCAGCTGGAACACCGACATCGCGTAGAAGCTGGAACGGTTGTAGCGGGTGATCACGTAGAAATTGTTGTAGCCGAGCCAGTACTCGGTCGGATGGCCGGGGGAGACGAGATCGACCAGGGTCACCGTGGCCTCCGGGTTGGCATCGGCGGTGATTCCCTTTTGCGCCAGATCGGCAACGAGCAAGGTCGGCTGAATGCCGGCTTCGATCAGGCTGCGGTCCGGCTCGCCGCGCGTGCGGGCGGGAACGGCGATCGGCTGGCCGGCCTCCCAGCCGTGCTGCTCGAGAAAGCGCCCGACGCTGCCGATGGCGTCGTCGACACTGCCGGAAAGGTCGATTTTCCGGTCGCCGTCGAAGTCGACCGCATAACGCCGCTGGCTTCCCGGCATGAACTGCGGAATACCCATGGCGCCGGCGAAGGAGCCGCGCACGTTGACCGGGTCCATGCCGTTTTCGCGGGCCAGCAGCAGGAACTGTTCGAGTTCGGTACGGAAGAACTCGGCGCGGCGCGGGTAGTGGAAGGCCAGCGTGGCCAGCGCCTCGAGCACCCGGAAACTGCCGGTATTGGCGCCGTATTCGGTTTCGACGCCGATGATGGCGACGATGATCTCGGGCGGCACGCCATAGAGAGCGCTGGCCCGGGCCAGGCTCGGGCGGTTTTCCTGCCAGAAGCGGACGCCGCCGTTGATGCGGCGCTCGGTCAGGAAACGCGGCCGGTAGCGTTCCCAGGAACGCTGCAGCGGGGACACCGGCGGCCTGATCAACTGCAGCACCTTTTCGTTGGGTCGGATCTGGGCGAACTGCAGCAGCAGTTCTTCGGCGCTGAAGCCATGCCGCTGTTCGAGGTCGCGTGCAAATTCGACGACGGCCGGGTCGCTGGCGAAATCGGTCGCCGCCAGCGCGGCGTTGCCAAGGCAGGCGCAGGCGGCAAGCAGCAGGGTGCCGAGGGCATGTTTCAAGTCGTTCTCCGTCAAGGCAGGCGCGCGAGGGCGCGACGCAGTGTGGTCAGATCGTCGGGAATTCCGCTGTAGCGTGCCCGCAGGTAGGCGAAGACAAGCTCCCTGAATGCCGGCGCCGATGCCGGAAGCTCGCGTTCGACGCGACCGAGGAGGGCCAGCGGGGTTTCCCAGGGTGGGCAGTCTACCTTGCTTCGCGCCAGTCGGCGCAAGGCCTTTTGCCAAAGTCGGGCGGCGGGGTCGGGACGTGGCCGCTGGTAGAGGGTCCACGCGGTGATCGCCAACAGGAGGACGCCGCAGACGATGGCCAGCGCCGCGGCCAGTTTGCGCCAGTCGGCATCGGGCATGCCGAGGCGGGCGAGCAGTTCGCGCTGACGCTGCGGGTTGTAGCCGAGGATGTACTGGTTCCAGGCATTGTTGACCGCCTCCCAGCGGAAGAGCAGGGTGCGCAGCCAGTTGCTGCGCAACTGAACCAGCGCCGGCAGCGGTTCGCCGGCCGGCAGCGCGGCGGCAATGCCGGACTCGACGCGGGCAGGCGAAACGGCTGCGGTCGGGTCGACGCGCGTCCAGCCGCGCCCGGAAAGCCAGACTTCGGCCCAGGCGTGGGCGTCGGACTGGCGAACGACGACGAAACCGTCGACCGGATTCGCCTCGCCGCCCTGATAGCCGGTGACGACGCGGGCAGGTACGCCGGCGGCGCGCATCAGGAAGACGAAGGCCGAGGCATAGTGCTCGCAGAATCCGCGCCGGGTCACGAAGAGGAAGTCGTCGACCGGCTGCTCGCCAAGCAACGGCGGTTGCAGCGTGTAGAAAAACTTTTCGTCGGAAAAGAGGCTCAGGGCCCTGCGTACCAGACCGGCAGGGTCCGGGTCAGTCGCCTTCCAGGACGCGGCAAGGGTGCGGGCACGTGGGTTGCCCTTGGGCGGTAGCGTCAGGTTGCGCCGCAGCGCACTGGCTTCCTCATCGGCGTTGAAGCGGAAGTCCAACGTTGCCGTCAGGGCAAAACGCTGGCGCTGGCTCAACGGTTCGCGGCTGGTTGCGGTCAACGTGCCGGAAAGGACAAATTCCGGCCCCAGCGCACCGGGCGCGTCGAGGGCCAGCAGCCAGCGTTGCTGCTGCGGTTCGAGGGTGGTCTCGTAGACGATCGGCGGCGACAGCGGTTCGATCTGCGGCGGGCGGCTGCGGGCCAGCTGCGGCTTCCAGGTGAGGCCGTCGAAGTTTTCGAGAACCGGTCCGCGCCAGTAGAGCTTGTCGCGCTGCGGCGGCGGTTCGGCGAACCGCGCGCGGAAGGCGATTTCGCTGCTCAGCGCAAGGTTGGCGATATTGCCGGGGGTCATCTGGTCGGATAATCCGCTGCGGCCGCTGTGAGCATCCTGCGGCAGACCCCAGAGCGGCCCGGCAACCCTCGGAAACAGGAGGTAGAGGACGAGCATGAAGGGGATCGCCTGCAGCATCAGCAGACCCGCGTAGCGCAGTGCCGCGAAAGTGCCGGCAGACGGGCCGCCATGCAGGCAGATCAGCGTCGCCGTGAGCAGCAGCATCGCCAACAGCAGCCAAACCCCGGCGGGGATGCTCTGCGAGTAGAAGTAATGAGTCAGCAGCAGGAAGTAGCCAAGCGTGACGACCACCGTCGCGTCGCGCCGGCTGCGCAGTTCGAGCAGTTTCAGGGCCATGAAGACGACCAGCATGGCAACGCCGGCATCGCGCCCGAACAGGGTGCGGAACTCGAACAGGACGCCGCCGCAGGCGACGGCGACCAGCAACCCAAGCACCCAGCGTCCGGGCAGGCGCTCGTTGCGCCACCACAGCCAGCCGCCCCAGGCGAGGAGGGCGGCAGCCAGCACGCTCAGCCACAGCGGCTGATGCTCCGCGTGCGGCAGGGTAGTCGCCAGCGCTGCCGCCAGGAGCCAGGGGGTGGCGCCGCGGTCGAGCGCCTCGCTCGGGCGAGTACTCATGCGCGAAAAAACGCCAGTGCTTCCAGGCAGCGATGGCGGTGCATATCCCCGCTGTCCGGCAGGATTTCCTGCCCCGGCAGCCGTAGACCGTAACAGGCGTCCTCGGCTGCGGCCGCCATTACCCAGCCGGCGAGGGTGGCAATGCGCGTCTCGGGCGCGACCGCCTCCGGCGTCAGCGACCAGTCGATCTGCAGTTCGGTCTGCGCGCCGCCGGCGAACTGCTTGACCAGCAGCGGGCGCTGTCCGGCATCGCGGGCGCTGGCTTTCCAGGCGACGTGACGCGGCGAGTCGGCCGTTTGGCGTTCGCGGAAACCGGAAAAGTCTTCCTGCCCGCCATCGCCATGGTGATCGCCGCTCCGTGTTGCCGGTTGCTGCGGCGGCAACGGCGTAGCCAGCGGTTGCGGGTAGACGAGGCAACGCATCGCCGGTTGCAGATAGCTCCAGGCGACAAACAGTCCGAGCGGGTAGGTCGTGGCCAGCCGGGTGCGTGGCAGGTCCAGCCAGCCGCGGCGCACGGAAGCAACCGGCACGGCGACTTCGCTCAGGCCGTGGGCAGGGACGGCGGCGGCGACGCTCCGAGCTTCGTCGCCGGCGCGCAGTTCGAGCGCCAGGCGCGGCGTATTGCGCTCGCTCGCCAGGTGGAGCGGAAAGTAGGCGACCTCGCCGGCAAACACCGGGTCGCAGCGGCCGGGCGTGATGACCAGTCCGTGCAGGTTGCGAAAAGCGTGCACCATGCCGACCAGCGCGAGGCCGACCAGCAGGAAGACGAGCGCATGGCCCAACGACAGGTTGTAATTGATGGCGCCGGTGAGCATGGCCAGCAAGGCCGCGGCGAAGAGCAGACCGGCGCGCGTCGGCAGGATGAAGATGCGGCGTTGCGCAAGACGCAGCGGGGTGGTCCCGTCGCTCTGCCAGCGAAAAAGCCGGCGCTTGAGGTCGGCAACGATGCCCACCGTTTCAGGGAATCGCTACGGCGCGGATCAGCGCCGCAATGTCCTCGGCCCTGGCCATCCCGGTTCCCTGCGTCGCGCGCAGACGATGGCGGGCAACTGCGGGGAGGACCGCCTGAATGTCGTCCGGCAGCACCATGTCGCGGCCGTCCAGCCAGGCCCAGGCGCGTGCCGCCGCCAGCAGGGCGAGACCCGCCCGCGGCGAGAGGCCATGCTGGAAGGCCGGATCGCGGCGGCTCGCTTCCACCAGGGACTGGACGTAGTCGATCAACGGCTCGGCGGCATGCACGGTAGTGACCTCGCGCTGAAGCGCTGGCAGGTCGCGCGCAGCGATCAACGGCGCCAGTTGATCGGCCAGAGCGCGCTGGCCGCCGGCCGTCAGCAGCGCGCGTTCGGCATTGCGGTCGGGGTAGCCGAGCTCGATGCGCATCAGGAAGCGGTCGAGCTGCGACTCGGGCAGCGGAAAAGTGCCGATCTGGTGCGACGGGTTCTGGGTCGCGATGACGAAGAAGGGCTCGGGCAGCGGTCGGGTTTCGCCTTCGACCGTGACCTGACGTTCCTCCATGGCTTCAAGCAGGGCACTCTGCGTTTTCGGAGTCGCGCGGTTGATCTCGTCGGCCAGAACCAGTTGTGAAAACACCGGGCCAGGCAGGAAGCGGAATTCGCCGCGCTGGCGTTCGTAGATCGAAACCCCGGAAATGTCGGCGGGCAGCAGGTCGCTGGTGAACTGGATGCGCGAGAAGGCGAGACCGAGCAGGCGCGCCAGGGCGTGGGCCAGCGTCGTCTTGCCGACACCGGGCAGATCCTCGATCAGCAGGTGGCCGCCGGCGAGGAGGCAGGCAACGGCTTGACGGATCTCGCGATCCTTGCCAAGGATGATGTGGCCGGCTGCGGCGAGGACCGGGTCGAGCGGACGCGGTCTGGTGGCGAGCGTCGGGAGCGTGACGGCGAACATCGGGTGTTTCCGGAAAATGGTGTTGCAGTCCATTCTAATGCTTGAAGCGGTGTGCTGATTGGGCCGATAATTCCATTTTGCCGCGCCCCTTCCTGGTACGCCGGTCCGCAGAGAGAGAACAAGTGACGACCACTGCCTTCATTACCCATCGCGACTGCCTGTTGCACGACATGGGTACGCATCACCCGGAGTGCCCGCAACGCCTTACCGCCATCAACGATCACCTGATCGCCCAGGGAATCGATGCCTATTTCAACTACTACGACGCGCCGCTGGCGACCTTCGAGCAGTTGCTGCGCGTACATCCGGCCTCGCACCTCGAGCGCATCAAGCGTGCGTCGCCGACGCACGGCGTGGTGCATCTCGACCCGGACACCGCCATGAACCCGCACACCTGGCAGGCGGCGCTGCGTTCCGCCGGCGCTGGCGTGCACGCGGTCGACCTGGTCATGAAGGGCGAAATCGAGAATGCCTTCTGCGCCGTCCGTCCGCCTGGCCACCATGCCGAGCGCACCAACGCGATGGGCTTCTGCTTCTTCAACAACATCGCCGTCGCCGCCCGTCATGCGATTGCAGCGCATGGCCTGGAACGCGTGGCGATCATCGATTTCGATGTCCATCATGGCAACGGCACGGAAGACTGCCTCGCCGGCGACAATCGCGTGCTGATGTGCAGTGTCTTTCAGCACCCCTTCTATCCCTACAGCGGGACCGACAATCCGGCGGCCAACATGTGCAATGTGCCGCTGCCGGCAGGCAGTGGCGGCGAGGAATTCCGCGATGCGGTGATGCGGGTCTGGCTGCCGCGCCTGACCGAGTTCAAGCCGCAGATGATCTTCATCTCGGCTGGTTTCGACGGCCACTACGAGGACGACATGGGCGGCTTCAGGCTGCTCGAGAAGGACTACGCCTGGTGCACCGAGGAACTGATGAAGCTGGCGGCGGAATTTTCCGACAAACGCATCGTTTCCATGCTCGAGGGCGGTTACGTGATGACGTCGCTGGCGCGCAGCGTGGGCGCCCATCTGCGCGCTCTGGCCGATCTCTAGACGCCGCTCGCCTTCGGAAATTGGGCGGGGTGGGGTAGAATTCCGCCCTCTTTTTCGTGTTCCCAACGTTTAACCGGATGAATCGATGGCGTTGATCGTTCAAAAATATGGCGGCACCTCGGTGGGCAACCCCGAGCGCATCAGGAATGTCGCCCAGCGTGTTGCCAGGTTTCAGGCTCAGGGCCACCAGGTGGTGGTCGTGGTTTCAGCGATGAGCGGAGAAACCAACAGACTGATCGCGCTGGCCAAGGAAGTGCAGACCAACCCGGACCCGCGCGAACTGGACACTGTGATGTCCACCGGCGAGCAGGTCACCATCGGTCTGCTGGCCATGGCGCTCAAGGATATCGGCTGCCAAGCCAGGAGCTACACCGGCGGCCAGGTCAAGGTGCTGACCGACGCCACCTTCACCAAGGCGCGCATCCTGGCGATCGATGAGGCCAACATGCGCCGCGACCTCGATGCCGGCAACGTCATCGTCGTCGCCGGATTCCAGGGCGTCGATGCTGACGGCAACATCACGACCTTGGGGCGTGGCGGTTCTGACACCTCTGCCGTCGCCATGGCTGCCGCACTGAAGGCCGACGAGTGCCAGATCTACACCGACGTCGATGGCGTCTATACGACCGATCCGCGCGTCGTGCCGGAAGCCAAGAAGCTCGACACCATCACCTTCGAGGAAATGCTGGAAATGGCCAGCCTCGGCTCCAAGGTGCTGCAGATCCGCTCGGTCGAATTCGCCGGCAAGTACAAGGTCAAACTGCGCGTTCTTTCCAGCTTCCAGGACGAAGGGGAAGGCACGTTGATCACTGTTGAGGAAGAAAAGAACATGGAACAACCGATCATCTCCGGCATCGCCTTCAACCGCGATGAAGCAAAGCTGACCATGCTGGGGGTTCCGGACAAGCCGGGCATCGCCTACCAGATCCTCGGCGCCATTGCCGACGCCAACATCGATGTCGACATGATCATCCAGAACGTCGGCCACGACGGCATGACCGACCTGTCTTTCACCGTCAATCGCGGCGACTTCGCCAAGGCGACCGCCATCCTCGAAGGCGTCAAGGAAAAGCTCGGCGCGCGCGAGATCACCGGCGACAACAAGATTTGCAAGGTTTCCGCCGTCGGCGTCGGCATGCGCTCGCATCCGGGGGTCGCCAGCCAGATGTTCAAGGCACTTGCTGACGAGGGCATAAACATCAAGATGATCTCGACTTCCGAAATCAAGATCTCCGTCGTCCTCGACGAAAAGTATCTGGAACTGGCCGTCCGTGTGCTGCATCGCACGTTCGGCCTCGATCAACAAGTTTGACCGCAGGACGCGGAGGTTATATCATCCGCGCCTTCGTTGAGGTCTGGATCCGGAGACGTGGCCGAGAGGTCGAAGGCACTCCCCTGCTAAGGGAGCATACGGGCATAAACCTGTATCGAGGGTTCGAATCCCTCCGTCTCCGCCAACTGAGTTGGTAGCCTGCTTCAACGGAAAGAAAGCCCTGATTAGTCAGGGTTTTTTTTCGCTTTTTTTCCTGCGACCGCAATTTCTGATAGCCTTAAGCCTGTCGAATATGGGGTTCACTGGGGTTCGCTCATGCAATTCAAGGACTATTACCAGACGCTGGGCGTGGCTCGCGACGCCACTGCCGAGGAAATCAAGAAGGCGTTCCGCAAGCTTGCGCGCAAGTATCATCCGGACGTCTCGAAGGAGCCAGATGCGGAAGCGCGCATGAAGGAGGTTAACGAGGCCTATACGGTTCTTTCCGACCCGGAAAAGCGCGCCGCCTACGAGCAACTGGGCAAGGCTTACACACCCGGTCAGGATTTTCGTCCGCCACCGGACTGGGATGCCGGCTTCGAGTTTTCCGGCCGTGGTTATTCCCCGCAAGAGGCGGCAGAATTCTCGGATTTCTTCGCGGAACTGTTCGGGCGCATGGGGCGGGGCGGGGACTTTCGGGCCGGCGGCCACGATGCGCACTTTCGGGCGCGCGGCGAAGATCATCATGCCAAGGTGCTGCTCGATCTGGAGGACGCCTTCACCGGGGCCATGCGTCAGATCACCCTGCGCGCACCCGAGCTCGACGCCCAGGGTCTGGTGCAACTGCGGACGCGTACCCTCAATGTGAAAATTCCGCGCGGCGTCCGCGCCGGCCAGATCATCCGTCTCGCCGGGCAGGGCGCACCGGGCCTAGGGGGTGCGCCGGCCGGCGATCTGTTGCTGGAAGTGCACTTCCGGCCGCATTTGCGCCTGTCCGCCGAGGGACGCGATCTGCACCTGAGCCTGCCGGTGGCGCCTTGGGAAGCGGCACTCGGCGCCGTCGTGCCGGTCGATCTGCCGGAGGGGACGTTGAAGGTGCGCATCCCCGAGGGTGCGCAAAGCGGCAAGCAGTTGCGCGTGCGTGGCAAGGGCATTCCCGGTGAGCCACCGGGCGACCTGCTTCTCGATATTCAGGTAGTCCTGCCCCCGGCCGACACGCCACGCGCGCGGGCTCTTTATGAAACCCTGGCGAAGGAACTTGCCTTCGATCCGCGCGGGAGGACGTGAGCAATGCAGGAAAATGAAGTTTTGGACGGAATCCTGATGGAGGATTCCTGGCTGACTCTGGAGCAGGTGGCTTCGGTTTGCGCGGTGGAGCCGCAATGGCTCCTCCTGCATGTCGGGGCCGAGCTCTTTCCGCATGCCGAGTGTGTGGCTGGCGTCTGGCGCTTCTCCAGCGGGGAGTTGGCGCGCGCACGGCGCATGCGGCAGGTCGAGCGGGACTTCGATGCGGTGCCGGAACTCGCAGCGTTGGTGGCCGACATGCTCGATGAACTGGATCGTCTGCGCGAACGTCTCACTTACCTGGAACACGGCCGATGAGACGAACTGCCTGCCAGCACGGCGCTCCAGGAGGGCGATGCGGCGGGCAATTGCCGCGATACCCGGGAGATGTCCTCCTGATGGATCTCCGTGATGCGGCAGCGATCGCCCACACCGGGGATTGCGCCCGATGCGCAATCCCTTGGGAAGCGGGATGGAAATGATAGCGGATGGCGTCGCCGGGCTCGGCGACGAGTTCTTCATGCGCGAGGCGATTTCACTGGCGCGCGCGGCGGAATGCCTGGGCGAGGTGCCGGTTGGCGCCGTCGTGGTCAGGGCCGGAAAAATCATCGGGCGCGGTTTCAACAGTCCGATTGGCGAGAGCGACCCGACCGCGCATGCCGAGATCGCCGCGCTGCGCGATGCGGCGCGCACGCTCGGGAATTACCGCCTGCCAGGGTGCGAATTGTTCGTGACGCTGGAACCCTGTGCGATGTGTGCCGGGGCAATTCTGCATTCGCGGATTGCGCGCGTGGTCTATGGTGCCCGCGACCCGAAAACCGGGGTCCACGGCAGCGTTGTCGATCTCTTCGGCGTCGAGCGCCTCAACCATCATACTGTCGTGCTCGGCGGCGTTCTGGCCGATGAATGCAGTGGCGTCCTTTCCGCCTTTTTTGCCGAGCGGCGCCGGAAAATGCAATGAAGGTCGATATTTCGGTTGCCCGCCAGTTGCTGACCCTGTTCGACGATGCCGGGCGCGTCCTGCGCGAGTACCGCGTCTCGACCGGCAAGGCCGGGGTCGGCGAATTGTCTGGCAGTTTCCAGACCCCGCGCGGTCGACACCTGATCCGGGCGAAAATCGGTGCCGGCGCAGAGAAGAACACGATATTCGTTGGTCGCCGGCCCACCGGCGAGGTATGGTCTCCGGAGGTCGAGCAGCAGCATCCCGGACGTGACTGGATCCTGACGCGCATCCTGTGGCTATCCGGTTGCGAGCCGGGACGAAACCGGCTGGGCTGCGTCGATACGATGCGCCGTTACATCTATATCCACGGGGCGCCGGAACATGCCGACATGGGTACGCCGGCGTCGCATGGCTGCATCCGCATGCGCAATGCCGACATCGTCGAACTTTTCGATCTAGTGCCGGCCTACACGCCGGTCGATATCCGCGAAGACTGAAGCGGCTGGCCGTTGGGCCCGAAGCTGCGTTCCTCGAAGGTGATCCCGCCCGCGGCGGCCAGCATCACCACCGTCGAGGCACGCGTTCCATAGGGCTCGGAACGCACGAAGATCGCCGACAGGCGCCGTTCCCAGTCCAGCGGAATTCCAGTATCCGGCAACTCGGCGTCGGGAACGATCTCGTCGTCGGCCAGGATCGCGAACAGTGGCGCCGGGTCCGGCAATCTGGCCAGTGCCTCGGTGAACCCCTGGCGGGCGGTCAACAGTTTCGGCCATGGACTGTCGAGCAGATGATTCGAAAGCCCATAGACGCCAGGCGCCAGTTCCAGCGACTTCGCGCTGCGATTGCTGCAATACCACAGCGATTCGCCATCACCGACCAGCAGATTGAAGCCTGAGTATCCGGCCCGGTCGATTTCGCCGACATAGTCGACCGCACGGTGCCGTCCGGCAAGGAAGTCCCGCGTCAGCCTGCCCCTTGAATGGAGGCCCTTGGCTGCAGCGGCTTCGCGAACGTTGGTGACCGCCGCGAAGCGCCCGTCGCGCGTGATGCCAAGCCAGGTGCCACCGGCCTCGAGGTCACGGCCGGCAATGACTTCGGGCACATCGGCCCAGAAGTCGGCAGGGGCGGTCGGCCGCGCATAAAATTCGTCGCGATTGGCGGCGACGACCAGCGGGTAGTCGGAATGAACCCGCCAGCCGATCACGATCAGGCACATTTTTGCCTGTTTTCAGGGGTTGACCGCAACAGCCTCGATTTTCGGACCGTCGCGCGATCCGAGGTGCAGGTTGCCGGCAAAATTGGACTGAACCACCGCCAGCGCCTCGTAGCCGCCGGCGGGCGAGGGCGCGCCGCTGACGACCTTGCCGCAGGCCTGATCCGGACTGTCTGGCGAATGGAGATCGGTACCGGCCGCAAGCGGCTGATCGCTCCGGACGCGGTACAGGTGACGCTTGACCTTCCCGAGGTACTGGGTGCGGGCGACGATTTCCTGCCCCGGGTAGCACCCCTTGTGGAAACTGATGCCTCCGAGCTTCTCGAAATCGGCCATCTGCGGGACGAACTCCTCTTTCGTCGCGGCTGTCACCAGCGGGAAGCCGGCCCGTACATCGAGCCACCGCCAGGCCGGCAATCCGGCGGGACGCGCCTTCAAGGCAAGTAGATTCCACAGATCGGCCACCGCGTACTGGTCGACCGCAACGATGTATCGGTTGGCTTCCAGCCCGATCACGCTGGCTTGCGTGCTGATCGCCGCGGTCAGCGGCGCCGCCGGGCGCGGCAGGCCAGCGTCTGCCAGGGCGTCGCCGGCCTGTTGACCTGAAAGGCCGAGCAGCAGGCGATTTTCGGTCAGTGCCTGCAACCTGACCCTGGAGCGCAGCACGAACATCTGCAGGCGCTTCAGCGAAGCGGCTTCGAGGTCACCCGACACGATCAGCCGGAAGGCATCCGCCTCGCGCCAGACGACAAAGCTGGCCTGCATGCGTCCCTTGGCGGTACACCAGGCGGAATGCTGCACCTGATCGACGCCCAGATGGTTGATGTCGCTGGTGAATTGGTTATGCAGGAAGGTCCTGGCATCGTCGCCGGAAACCTCGACAAGGCCAAGGTGGGTCAGCGGCACCAGAATGGTCTGATTGCGGGCTGCCCCAAGCTCGCCGACGGCATCGCCGAAGTTGAGAATCTCGTCGGATCCGTTGGCGAAGACGGCCTCGGCGGATTCCAGAAAACTGCGCCAGTTCGGGTTCATGAAGGCTCCTGTCAGGGTTTGCGCTATTATATCGCTCGTTCGATTGTGCTCGTTTCTCCTGGGCATGACCCGGTTGCAGTCCGCGAGTTCCCGTGCGTTTATTCCTCAAGTTCCTCCTGTTCCTGAGCATTTCGCTCGCGGCCGTGGTCGCGGCAGCTGCCTGGTGGGCCAATGCACCGATCGATCTGCGGGACCGGAGCAGCGAATTCCGGATCGTCTCCGGCAGCAGCTTGCGTTCTGCCGTCAGCCAGATGCGGGAAGCCGGAGTTGACATCAATCCCGGTCTGTTTGCGCTTCTCGCCCGCTGGCGCGGTGTTGCCACCGCTATCAAGGCCGGCAGCTATGCCGTAAGCACGGGCATTACGCCCGAACAATTGCTGGCCAAGCTGGCCCGGGGCGATATGACCCAGGGCGAGTCGACACTGGTCGAAGGCTGGACTTTCGCCCAGTGGCGGGCCCGCCTCGACCAGCACCCGGATCTCAAGCATGAGACGCGCGACCTTCCGGAGTCCGAAATCGCCGGTCGGCTTGGCATCGAAGGCGGCCGGATCGACGGCTGGCTGTTTCCCGACACCTACCTTTTCGACAAGCAGTCGAGCGACCTCGAACTGCTCGCACGCGCCCACCGGGCGATGCATAGGAAGCTTGAGGACGCCTGGAGCGAGCGCGATCAGGGGCTGCCTTACGGGAATCCCTATGAGGCCCTGATCATGGCCTCGATTGTCGAAAAGGAGACGGGTCGTGCCGACGACCGCGCGCTGGTGGCGGCGGTCTTCGTCAATCGCCTGCGCAAGGGCATGCTGCTGCAGACCGATCCGACCGTCATCTACGGACTGGGCGAGAATTTCGACGGCAATTTGCGCAAGCGCGACCTGCAGGCCGACACGCCCTACAATACCTACACCCGCAGCGGGTTGCCGCCGTCGCCGATTGCCATGCCCGGCGCGGCAGCAATCCACGCTGCGCTCCACCCGGCGGACAGCGACGCACTGTACTTTGTTGCCCGCGGCGATGGCGGCAGCCAATTTTCAAGGACGCTGGATGAACACAACAAGGCCGTCAGCAAATACCAGAAAGGCGACAAGTGAGAGGAAAATTCATCACCTTCGAGGGTATCGACGGCGCCGGCAAGAGTAGCCACGTCGGGTGGCTGGCGGAACTGCTGCGGCAGAGGGGATTGGTCGTCCATGTCACGCGCGAGCCGGGCGGTACGGAGCTGGGCGAAAATCTGCGGGAATTGCTGCTGCACAAGTCGATGCACCTGGAAACCGAAACCCTGCTGATGTTCGCGGCGCGGCGCGAACATCTCGCCAGGCTGATCGAGCCGGCGCTTGCCAAGGGCGAGTGGGTCATCTGCGACCGCTTCAGCGACGCCACATATGCCTACCAGGGAGGAGGGCGCGGCCTCGAACGCCATAAATTGCAGCAGCTCGAACAATGGGTTCATGGTCACCTGCAACCCGATCTGACCCTTCTGTTCGATCTGCCGCTGGATATCGCGCGCGAGCGCATCGCGTTGGCGAGCCGTGTCCTTGACCGTTTCGAGCAGGAACGCGCTGACTTTCATGAACGGGTGCGGCAGGCCTATCTTGAGCGTTGGCACTCGTCTCCTGGGCGAATTCATGTGATTGACGCCCAGGGCAGCATTGAAACAATTCGCAAATCACTTGAGGAAGTTGTCGCAAATATATATTAATGAACGTTATTTATCTCCATTCCGGAACCTGGGCCAGCCTTCAGGCGCAGCGCGAAAGATTGCCGCACGCACTACTCCTTGTCGGCCAACGCGGCTTGGGGAAATTTGCGCTGGCCCAGGCCTTCGCGAAGAGCCTGCTCTGCGAACAACCGCTGAATGGTGGGCATTACTGCGGCAAATGCCTCGCGTGCAACTGGTTCGACCAGGAAAACCACCCGGATTTCCGGCTTCTGCAGCCGCAGGCGCTGGTTGATGAAGCGGAGGCGGAAGAGGGCAGAAAGAGGGCCAGTCAGCAAATCACCATCGATCAGGTGCGCGCCCTCGGAGATTTTTTCAACGTCGGGACACATCGTGCCGGCCTAAAGATCATCGTCGTCAATCCCACCGACGCAATGAACCGGAACACCGCCAACGCACTTCTTAAGATACTTGAGGAACCGGCGCCAGGTACATTGTTTTTAATGGTTTCTAATGAACCATTGTGCTTGCTGCCGACGATCCGCAGCCGCTGCCAGTTAATTCCCGTCGGCATCCCGCGGGCCGCTGCTGCGGAAGCGGCATTGGCAGCGGAAGGGATCACCCAGCCCGCGCGCTGGCTTGCTCTGGCTGGCGGCTCGCCAGGGCTGGCAATCGAACTGGCGGCTGCGGAAGAGGGCGGCTGGCTTGACGTTCTCACCCAGCGTCTCGCCGCGATGGGCGAACTTGACCCGATTGCCCTTGCCGCCGATCTGGAGAGGATTATCAGGGAGAGCAAGGGAAAGCTTGCCTTGAAGTCGATAGTCGAGGCCATGCAGAAATGGCTGGTCGATCTCACACTGGCCAGCAATGGACTGCCGATCCGATATTTTCTGCTGCAACAGGCCACAATCTCGGAACTGGCTGATATGATTTCATCCGTGTGCCTTGTGCGTGCCTACCGGTTGCTTCTGACGCGTCGCCGCGAAGCCGAGCAACCCCTTAACGCCCGCCTGTTTCTGGAAGGATTGTTCATGGACTATCGAAGTCTGCTGAGACAATAAACGACGATGGCTGACCCCAAACCGGCCCCGGCCCAGCGCCCGAGCGTTCTCTCGCTCAACATCAGTTCAAAATCCGCGCTTTATGCGGCATTCATGGTGCACTTGCGCAATGGCGGGATATTCATCCCCACAACACGAAGTTACAACATTGGCGACGAAGTGTTCATGCTGCTGTCGCTGATGGATGATCCTGCCAAGCTGCCGATTGCCGGCACCGTGGTCTGGATTACCCCGGCCGGCGCTCAGAATGGGCGTGCCCAAGGGATTGGCGTTCATTTCAACAACGACGAAAGCGGCCAGGAGGCACGGCGCAAGATCGAAGGTCTGCTCGGCGGCGTCATGCAGTCCACGCGTCCGACTCACACCCTCTGATCCAGAGGATGCTGGTCGACTCCCATTGCCATCTCGACTTTCCCGATCTGTCGCGATGCCTTCCTGAAATCCTCGGGCGCATGAACGAAAATGGCGTCGGCTGGGCAGTCTGCATTGGCGTCAATCTAAAGGACTTCCCCGGTGTCTTGGCGCTGGCTGAAAGCCACCCGAACCTCTACGCCACCGTTGGCATTCATCCCGAGTACGCCGACGCCGAAGACCCAAGCGAAGAGAAACTCGTTGAACTGGCGGACCATCCGAAAGTGATTGCCATCGGCGAGACCGGCCTCGACTACTACTGGCAGAAGGACCGCCCGAAATGGCAGCGCGATCGCTTCCGCCGCCACATCCGCGCAGCAATCAGGGCGCGCAAGCCGCTCGTGGTGCATATGCGCGACGCGACCGATGACACCTTGCGAATACTTGAGGAGGAGGGCGCCCACGCGGTCGGTGGGGTGATGCACTGCTTCACGGAGACCTGGGAAGTGGCACGTCGCGCGCTCGATCTCGGCTTCCACATTTCATTTTCGGGCATCGTCACCTTCAGGAATGCGCTGGCAATCAAGGAAGCAGCCCGGAATACGCCACTCGATCGCATATTGCTGGAAACGGACTCACCTTACCTTGCACCTGCACCTCATCGCGGCAGGATCAATGAACCTGCCCATGTGCGGTACGTAGCCGAGGAGGTTGCGCGCCTGCGTGGCCTGTCTCCAGAACAGGTTGGCGAGGCCACAACCAGCAACTTTTTCAACCTTTTCAAACACGCCCTGCGACCCGAACAACCATGAAAAACACCCTTCTCGCTATCCTTCTGGCTTCTGCATTGCCCCTGACAACCTCGGCCGCCACCTACGATGACCTGATCAACGCCGCAAAACTGGGGGATACCAGGGACATCGCCAAGCTGGTTCAGCGCGGCGCGTCGGTTGATACGACCGACAAGGAAGGCAATACCCTGTTGATGTTGGCAGCACGGGACGGCCATACGGAACTGGTCGAATACCTCATCAAACAGCGTGCCAAGGTCAATGAACGCAATGCAGTCGGAGACACCGCCTTGCGCCTCGCAGCATTCCGCGGACACCTGAAGGCGGCACAACTGCTGGTTGCCAACGGCGCCGAAGTAAACATGAGCGGGTGGACGCCGCTGACTTATGCGGCATTCAACGGCCACACGGACATTGTCCGGCTTCTGGTTAAGTCAGGCGCGGACGTCAATGCAGTGACAGAGAACGGCATGACGGCGCTGATCGTTGCCGCCAAGGGTGGCCACATCGAAATCGTCAAACTGTTGCTTGCCAATCGTGCCGATCCCAACAAGCGACTCGACAGCGGCGAGACGGCACTCGATCTCGCGCTCAAGGCCCAGAATACCGATATCGGCGATCTGTTGCTTCGCGCCGGCGGGAAATCAGGCAAGACCGTCTCGATCGAGGTAAGGTAGCTGTCCTTTCCAGGGGGTACCAACCGCGCTCTAACGAAATATTCCTGACCAGTTTGCAGGCTCAACTTGTTAATTATAAATAGTTTTTTCTTGTTGGTGGGAAAGTTGAGTATCTCGTAATTTGACGAGACGAGGGATGGACAAGAAAGGGGCGAGTCATCGCCATCGACGGCAAAGCCCTGAGTGGGTCGGTGCGCGCCAAACGTGGGCTGTGGGCGTTGCATCAGGTATCGCGGCCTATGCCACCGACTATGGACTGACCCCGGGACAGCGCGCCTGCGAAGAGAAATCGAACGAAATCACGGCGATCGAAGAACTGCTGCCGGCACTGGCGCTTGAAGGCACGGTGGTGACGATCGATGCCATGGGCTGCCAGACGGCAATCGCCGCACAGATCACGGAGGGCGGTGGCGACTACGTTCTGGTTCTGGCAGTCAAGGATAACCAGCCGCATCTGGCTGGAGCACTGCGGGACTTCTTCGCGATGCTGAACACCAGGGCACTGCCGACGGCAGGTCTCGCTGCACGAGACGGTGAACTCAGCTGAACGGGGTTTCGTGAGCGGCAAGTGCGGCCGGCACGAAACGAAGCCAGCATAACACGCAGTAGGCGAAGCGTGGTCTCCGGGGATGCCGGCAACGGCGAAAGTCCACCGGATTATGTCAAGTGGGGTTTTTCTTTCGGGAGTGGTCGGAAAATGGGCAACGGTGCTTTTTTTGTGATGGTTGATTGCGCATAATTTGCATTATGTAAAATTAGCATTCCTACGTCATCTAAAACAATTCCAATTGCATGGGCTTTTCGACAGGTTTATGGAAGGCTTCTACAAAGCGCTTGAAGCGGTTTTCCCGCGTAGGGTTTGCCAGATATAGGGCATACAGCCTGACGACCTCTAACGCATACCCAAGGCCCGCTAGACGGGCCTTTTCTTTGGCCGCTTTCCTGTACCAGTTGCGCCGACGGTTCAGGGATCGCATCATGCGAATTCGATAGTACAGATTACGGAGTACAGAGGCATGAGCAAGAAAATCAGTCATTGGAGCGCCTTGTTGTTTTTGGTCATCTGCTCAGTTGCCCAAGCAGACGGAAAAGCTTATCGCTGCAAAACACCTGACGGAAAGACGTTGATTCAGAACATGCCATGCGACAGCAAAAAGCCTGACAAAGAGACACCAGCAAAGCCAGACTATCCCGAAATCGTGAAATGCTCACTGATAGACTCGATAGAGCGTATCAGCAAAAAATGATGGGAATGCAGGAAAGCAGAAAAAACTGCACCCCCTAAAAACCGGCGAATGCCCTGCGGGCACCGAGTGCCGCCACCCTAGCCGGATGTATCCGTCTATCCCACAAGGGGACATGGGGTTATGCCCTCTTTCGCTTTCGCGATCCCCGCGACCAAGGGGAACCCTTGGAACCCAAAAGCAGGAAGTCAAGAAACCTATGTTTCATAGAACCGGTTAGGTTTAGTCCCATATATAAATTTTTGTGCGCTTGAATCAAAAGCGCGTCGAACGACGCCAAAAGTTCAAGTCCCAACACTTCCGCCAAAGCGACCGTCACAACGGTATGGCATTCATGAGAGCTTCGCTACGGCTCCGCGGATCAGGCCGACGGCGATGCCCTCGATGGCGAACTCGACCTCGCCGGGCTTGACGATGATCGGCTCGAAATCGGGATTTTCGGCAATCAGCTCGATGGAGCCGGCACGATGCTGGAGACGCTTCACGGTGACGTCTTCGTCCAGCCGCGCAACGACGATCTGGCCGTCGCGCGCCTGGCTGGTCTTGTGTACCGCGAGGAGGTCGCCGTCGAAGATACCGGCGTCGATCATCGACAAGCCGCGTACCTTGAGCAGGAAATCGGCGCGCGGATCGAACATCCCGGCATCGAAGGCGTAGCGGCCCTGCACGTTCTCGACGGCCATGATCGGCGAACCGGCGGCGACGCTGCCGATCAATGGCAACCCGAGTTGCTCGACCAGGCGGATACCGCGCGCCGAGCCCGGCTCGAGGTTGATCACGCCCTTTCTGGCGAGCGCCTTGAGGTGGTCTTCCGCCGCGTTCGGTGAGGCGAAGCCGAAGGCGCTGGCGATCTCCATCCGCGTCGGCGGCGCGCCAAGCACCTCGACGGTGTTCCGGATGAAATCGAGAATTTCCTGCTGACGTGGGGTGAGTTTCATGGCGTCCTCCGCAAAGACTATTTGCTGTATTTTTGTACAGTACTGCAAAAAAAGCAAGCCATGGCTTTGCAGAAATCGCCAACCGCTTTCATACTTGTTCGCTGCCGCCGGATCATCGGCACCCGCCATGAGCGGATGAATTCGGCCGGGACCGGGGACGATTCCTCGGCAAGCAACCTGACGATACGGAGTAATCCACATGCAGCAACGGGACAATCACAGCAAGCTCATCGGCTACCTGCTCTGGCTTTTCGGCTTTCTCGGCGCGCACCGCTTCTATTACGGCAAGCCGGTGACCGGGACGATCTGGTTCTTCACGTTCGGCCTGCTCGGCATCGGCTGGCTGATCGACCTCTTCCTGATCCCGGGCATGGACCGCGACGCTGACCTGCGCTTCCGTTCCGGCGCCATCGACTACAACATCGCCTGGCTGCTGCTGACCTTCCTCGGCGTCCTCGGCGTACACCGGATGTACCAGGGAAAATGGCCGACCGGCATCCTCTACCTGCTGACCGGCGGGCTTTTCCTGGTTGGCGTCCTGTACGATTTCTGGACGATGAACGAGCAGATATCCCTGCGCAACGCCAGCCGGCCGGGCTGATCCGTCATGAAGCTGCAGGACATCCCTGTCGACGCCCGCTTCGAATACCAGGGCCGCGTCTTCGTCAAGACCGGGCCGATCACCGCGACGGCGGAAGATGGCAGCCAGCGCATAATCCCGCGCTACGCCGATCTCCGGCCGATCGACCCGCCGCCCATCGAAACAGACAGGCGCCCGCGCCGCCGGCTCGATGAAACGAAGGTGCTGAACGCCTTCGACGCCTTCTACCGCACCTGCCTGCGCACCGCCGACGATTTTTCACGGCCGGAACTGGAGGTTGCGCGGCAGAGGTTTCTGGCGGAACTGAAGTAAAGCAGACCCCCATGGCACTACCTTAAAGCCACGAGGTCATTTTTGCCTCCCTTGGCTGATGGGATGGACTCCCCCGTCTTTTCATCGCCCAATAGGCGATGCCGGTGCTCATGGGGATGGGGATCGGTCTTCGACGAAAGGAGTCCGAAATGCATGCTACTACCGTTGCAGTTGATCTGGCCAAGAGCGTATTCCAGATTGCGGTCGCTGATGACAAATCGAAAGTTGTTGAGCAGTCGCGGCTGACCCGGAGCCAGTTCGAACGCTGGTTCCACAACCGAGATGTGGGGCTGGTCATCATGGAACCCTGTGGCTCGGCCCACCATTGGGGCCGCTGGTTCAACCGGCTGGGCATCCCGGTCAAGCTGCTGCCGGCGGCGTATATCCGGGCCTATGTGAAGCGCAACAAGACCGATGCCGCCGATGCCTGCGCCCTGCTCGAAGCGGCGCGTTGTGCCGAGATCGTACCTGTGCAGGTCAAGTCGCTGGAGCAGCAGGCGTTGCAAGGGCTGCACCGTATTCGCTCACGCTGGATGGCGACCCGCACCTCGCGCATCAACACACTACGCGGCTTCTGCCGGGAGTTCGGACTGGTCGTGCCGCAAGGTGCCCGCACCGGTGTCGAGGCAATGAGTCGGGCCCTAGCCGATCCCAACTTGGCAATCCCGCTGTTGATCCGCGACTCGATGAAACTGCTGATCGAGGAAATTCGCCTGCTCGAACTACGCATTGCCCAACTGGAGAAGGAACTGACTTCACTGGCCCGGCAAAGCCCGGCCTGTACCGAACTGTTGACCATCCCCGGTATCGGCCTGCTCACCGCCACGGCGATGGTCGCCGCCACCGGCGGCAGTGTCAGCCACTTCAAGGATGCCCGGCATTTCGCCAGCTGGTTCGGCCTGACACCGAAGGAATTCTCCTCCGGGAGTAGCCGCAAGCTAGGCCGGATTTCCAAGAAGGAAGATCGCTATCTGCGCATGTTGCTGACCCATGGCGCGCGGGCCGTGCTACGGGCCGCCGAACTGGCCAGACGAGCCGGAAAGCCACTCGATGCCTTGCGAACCTGAGCCACCGAGATCCAGGCCAGAGCGCATCACAACAAGGCGGCTTGTGCCTTGGCCAACAAGTTGGCCAGGGTCTGTTATGCCATCCTGCGGGATCACACGCCGTTTGGCAGCCCGCAGCCCTGCCAGGAAAAGAAACTCACTCGTACGGCCTTTGCCATTGCGGTCTGAAAGGAGAAACCGTGTTTCCGTTGTTCCCCTCCCTGCGTTTGCGTTGAGACTGATCGCCCATCATGGCTACTCGGGTCGTACCCACACGGATTGACGCCGTTAACTCTGCCGGCAGCTTGCGTGCCGCTTGGACCGATTGGCGCTCCGTGGGCAGATTCCATGTCGGCACGGGTCAAAGAGAACCCACTATCGATGCCGGATATACGACTGCATGCGCTATCCAACAGCCAAACCTATCGATCAGTTTCCTTGCTTTCTGGGGAAGTCCATATATGTTGATAGATCCGCCACAGGAAATAACCGGACTTTGTTAGGGCATCCAGAATTTTGAGCGCTCGGTGACGGCGACGCTCGCATCGGCCACGTCCACAATGTTGAAGGCGATCGGGATAGCGCCGCTGCCCGTCGCCCCGGGGTCGGCCCTGACGACCGCCGTCTGCGTGCCGATCTCGCCACCAGCGACCGTGACTTCGTTGTTCCCGGCCAGGCGGATGCCGTCGCCCCCACCGATGCCGATGCGGAAGGTCCGGGTCTGGTCGCCAGTATTCATGATCTGCAGGCGATACGTATTCTCGATCGAGCCGTCGTCCGCCTCGCGGGAGAGTACGTTGCGATCCTTCAGGACATTGACCTTCAGGGGAATGCGGGTGGCCAGGGACCAGGCGGTCGCTACCGTCAGCAGAATCAGGATGGCGGTATAGATGATGACCCGTGGCCGGGCGGCCCGCCGGACGATATCCATTGGCGTGTAGCGCATGCTGACCGCGTTTTCGGTCGAGTAGCGGATCAGGCCGCGCGGGTAATTCATCTTGTCCATCACCTGGTCGCAAGCATCGATACAGGCGGCACAGCCGATGCATTCGTTCTGCAGGCCGTTGCGGATGTCGATCCCGGTCGGGCAGACCTGGACGCAGATGCCACAGTCCACGCAATCGCCGAGGCCAAGGGTACGCGGGTCGCTGCCCTTGGCGCGGGCGCCGCGTGATTCGCCGCGCACCGTGTCGTAGGCAATGATCAGCGTATCCGGGTCGAGCATCACGAACTGGAAACGTGCGTAAGGACAAATCTGCCGGCACATCTGCTCGCGCAGGAAACCGGCATTGCCGTAGGTGGCGAAGGCATAGAACACCACCCAGAATGCCGACCACGCCCCGGGCGACAGGGTCACCAAGTCGTGCAGCAGTTCGCGGATCGGCATGAAGTAACCGACGAAGGTGATCCCGGTCCACAGCGAGAAAAGCCCCCAGGTGGTGTGCTTGGCGCTCTTGATCGCCAGCTTGCGCGGCGACCACGGCGCCGCATCGAGCTTGATGCGCTGCGGCCGTTCGCCTTCGATGACCTTCTCGAACCACAGGAAGATTTCCGTATAGACGGTTTGCGGACAGGCATAGCCGCACCAGAGGCGCCCGGCCACGGCGGTGAACAGGAACAGCGCCAACGCCCCGAGAATCATCAGCAGCACGAGATAGATCGTGTCCTGCGGCCAGAGAACGAGATCGAAGAAGTAGAACTTGCGGTTGTCGATATCGAACAAAACCGCTTGTCGACCGTGCCAGGGAATCCAGCACAGGCCGTAGAAGACGATCTGGGTCAGCCAGACGCAAACCCAGCGCCAGCGCGTGTAGGGGCCGCTGATCGAGCGCGGGTAAACCTTGGCGTCCGGGTCGGCGACCGGCTTGATCTCGATGACTTTTCTGGGAGCGGGCTGCTTTGACATGCTTGCTTGAGCCTGAGCGATCGGTACAGATTGCGCCGGGCGTTTGCCATAAGGTATAAATGAAATGAATCTTGATCCTAACAAGCTTCTTCGCTATAAGCAATACATAAAATATATCTTATAGGTTTGGTATGCGTCTAAGCACCTTTTCTGACTACAGCTTGCGTGTCCTGATGTATTTGGGGGCACAGCCGGACCGGCTGGCGACGATTGCCGAGATTGCTGCCGGTCATGGTATTTCCGAAAGCCACTTGATGAAGGTCGTGTATCAGCTAGGCCGCTGCGGCTTGATCGAGACGGTTCGCGGCAAGAGAGGGGGAATGCGGCTGGCCCTGGCGCCGCAGAACATTGCGCTCGGTGATGTGATCCGCCAGACCGAAAGCGATTTCACGCTGGTTGAATGCTTCGGTGCCAACGCTGCCTGCCGGATTCATGGGGCCTGCCATCTGAAGGCCATTCTCGATGAGGCTTTGAATGCGCTGTTCCTAGTGCTTGATGGCTATACACTGGCGGATCTCTTGGGGAATCCGCAAGGACTCACCCCAGCGATTTCCTGCAATGAAGCCGCCAGCCGGATGGTGACGACAGACTCGGTTATTGGAGACGATCATGGGAAACAATAAGCAACCAGTACTTCCGCTGGGGGAATTGATACTCGAACAGACAGCCGACGCCATCATCTATTCCAATCGGCAAGGCATGATCGAACGCTGGAACGCTGCGGCGACGGCAATGTTTGGTTACGCTGCCGCCGAGGCGCTTGGGCAGAGCCTGGACCTGATCATCCCCGAACATCTGCGCGCTGCGCACTGGCGCGGTTTCGATGCGGCCATGGCGAGCGGTACGACGCGGCTGCATGGCCGCCCGACGCTTACCCGGGCCCTGCACAAGTCGGGCAGCAAGCTTTATGTCGAGATGAGTTTTGCCTTAGTCGTCGATGCGGCAGGAGCAGTTCTCGGTTCGGTGGCGATGGTGCGTGATGTGACCGAACGCATGGAGCGGGAAAGGATGGCGGCCAAAGGAGCGCTGCAAGGAAGGCCATGATTACTTCGGCCTCGCCAAAGCAATGAATAACTGATCATGCCGGATTCCAATGCACGTCAATCGCCGGCTATGCCGACTCTGCATCTGGGTCGATCCCCCAGTCTCCCCATTTGTACCAGTCGTCGCCCAACATCTCGGCCGGGTGCTGGGTGCGACTGGAACCGTTTCCGCACTGCAGGGAATTCACCGAGCAATATTTGTCGCATCCCCAACAGGTTCGCTCGGGATGCTTAGGGTGCAACGGAAACTTCTTCGCCATTTCGGGCGACTTGAAGGATACGAGTTTGGTGCTCATATTCAGTGACCTTGAATTTATCACGGCACTCGCTGTGCATTTGAGAGTACCGCATGATGCTGACCGGGCCGAGAGTATCGACACCGTTAATGAAAGACCAAGAGCTTGAACGCTAGCTGCACACCAGCAGGGCCTCCAGTTTGCGCGGTGCGCGCACCAGATCGGCAAGTGTGTATTCGTCCAGCTTGGCGAACAGCGCTTCGAAGGCGCTCACCAGTATTGCCGCGAGCCGGCACGCCGGAGCGATGCGGCACACCCCGGTATCGCCCGTCAGGCATTCGACAATCGGTGCACTGCCTTCGCTGGCGCGCACGATCTGCCCCAACTGGATGTCTTCGGGCTTGTGCGCCAGGCGAATCCCGCCGCCCTTGCCGCGCACCGATTCGATGATCCCAGCGCGCGCCAGTTGATGCACCACCTTCATCAGGTGATTCTCCGAGATGTCGTAGGCTGCCGCAATCTCTGGAATGGTCGCAAGCCGGTCACGGTTGAGGGCAAGGAACATCAGGACACGCAGGGTGTAGTCGGAAAAAGTGGTGAGTCTCATGGCAACAGGCCCGCAAGTTGAAGATGTGCAAAATATATTGCTTTAAGAAACGGATGATGCTACGATGAAGCTGTATTAATTATACAGCTTTTAATACACCATGACCAAACCTCAGTAACGGATGAATTGCGGCGAGATTTCGAATGCATCAGTTACTCGTGGCACCACCCGAAAGCAAAGCTTATTCCCACATCAAGGCTGACTTAAGCGTCGACTCGCATGCTGCGAGCGCCCTACTGAGGGGGGTAACTATACGTGGAGGACTTATGTCTACAACAAGGCATCTCAAGAAACTTCTGCCTCTTGCCGCTTTTTCTTTCTGCCTTTCCACTACCTCTGCGTTTGCCGCCGAACCGAGCGGACATGGCCACGACCACCCGGGAGTTCCAGTCAAACTATCGCTCGACGATGGCAAGAAATGGGCGTCCGACGAGCCCTTGCGCAAGGCGATGACAAATATCCGCAACACCATGGAAGAATCTCTGCACGCGACTCACGAGGGTAAGCTGTCCGTCACCAAGTACGGCGCGCTGGCTAAAAAGGTCAACGGTGAGGTGGACTACATGGTGAGCAACTGCAAACTCGAGCCTAATGCCGACGCGCAATTGCACCTGATCATCGCCGAGATACTCGAAGGCGTCGAGGCGATGGAAGGCAAGGTCAAGACCCTGAAGCGCCAGGACGGCGCGGTAAAGGTGATAGGCGCGCTGGAAAACTATGGGACTTATTTTGATGACCCGACTTGGAAGGCGATCAAGCATTGAGATCGGACATGCTGCGCTAGCGGTGCGCGTTCTCAGCCGCCTCGGCAGCGAATCTTCCTGCACCGCGAAAGCGGCCCGATCGATGCCATCGCATGCTGCGGTACATTGCCACCCTGCTGGCCAGCGTCCTGCGCGACCAGCGGCAAACTCAAGGAGCGACTGATGGGCGTTATCGTTGAACCGGGTCTGGAACTCTGCCAACAATCAGCCGACGCCGGTCGGGGGGAGAAATGGACGAGCGAACGCGTACTGTCGGTCCGTTACTGGACACCGACGCTGCTGAGCTTTCGCACCACGCGCTATCGCGCTTTCCGCTTCACGCCGGGGCACTACACGCGCCTCGGACTCGGCGCCGACGATAACATCGTCTGGCGGCCCTACTCGCTGGCTTCAGCGGCCTACGAAGATTTCCTCGAATTCATCGCGGTGCTGGTGCCGGGTGGCACGTTCTCGGAAAAATTGCAGAAATTGCGCGTCGGCGACATGCTGCGCGTCGACAAGGCCAGCTACGGCTTTCTCACTGCCGATCAACTTGCGCCGGGCAAAGATCTATGGCTGCTGGCCAGCGGGTCGGGGATCGGCCCCTTCTTCTCGATATTGCGCGATCCTGTGGTCTGGAAGGACTACCAGCGCCTGATCATCGTACACAGCGTACGCCAGTCAGCCGAGCTCGCTTGGCGCAATGAAATCATCGCCCTACCCGACAACACATTGTTTGCGGAGGCGAAGGCGACGTTTTACTACATCCCGGTGATCACTCGCGAATCAGGCGCCAGCGCACTCACGGACCGCATCCCGCTGCTGCTCGCCGATGGGCGACTACAGCAGGTGGCTGCCACACCGCTCGACGTCGCGTCTTCACGCGTGATGGTATGCGGCAACCCGGAGTTGGTGCGCGAACTTAGACAATGGCTGGGATCGCGCGGCTTTGCCACCAATCGTCGCGGCGTACCCGGTCAGATGGCCTTCGAGAAATACTGGTAAGCGGAGCATGCCACCCCGATGAAGCGCCACCCGCAACTTCAGGCCCTCTCCCGCGAACATCACAGTGCACTGAAACTCGCACGTGCCGCCCGACAAGCCGCCGAGTCCGGAGAGAGGGATGCAATGACAGCGTTCGCACAACGTGCAGTCCAGTTCTTCGCCAGCGAACTCGATCCGCACTTTCGCGCCGAAGAACAAGGCATCTTGGTGGCTCTGGCGCGGGCTGGCGAAAATGAACTCGTCCAGCGTACCCTGAGCGAGCACGCGGAACTGCGACGCCTCACCATGCTGCTGTCTCATCCCGATGCAGTCACGTTATTGCGCTTCGCTGATCTCATGGCGGCGCATGTCCGCTTCGAGGAACGCGAGTTGTTCGAGGCGGCACAACATCAAATGGGTGCGAGCTAATTGCGCTGCGAGCATCCACTCGTCGGCATTAGGCAAAGCTTTCGATAACGCTGACGACCCAACTTATTGTCGGTTATCCTGACTGGCGGCTTAGTGATCAGCATGCGGCCAGAAAACTGCCATTTGACATCAGGCCGAAATGGGTCGGAGGCTCAAGTTCATCGAACAGCGAAGCGGTCATGAACCTCCGTCAGCGGCTGAGCGGCAGGTAACCGGCGCATTGCCGCCCGCGTCCAGCCAGAGGCCCAAGGTCGGCTGTGGCCGGAGGCTGTGTGAAAACACCTCGGCTGTGTACTCCAAACTGATGGTTGATGCGTTAAATCTTCTATGACGATGAATGTCTGGGGGCGGGCATGAAGCGATTTATTGAAGGTGACGACCGGCAGCAGATTACGCTCCTACCGGACTCACTTGACGAGTACATCGAAACGGAGAATGCGGTCCGTGTTGTTGATCTGTTTGTCGAACAACTCAATCTTGGCAGTCTTGGTTTCTCAGTCGAGCCGGCTGCCACCGGGCGACCTTCATATCACCCATCGACACTCCTGAAGCTCTATGTCTACAGCTACCTGAATCGCATTCAATCAAGCCGCCGACTGGAGCGGGAGGTGCAACGGAATATCGAATTGATGTGGCTGCTCGGGCGGCTCTTCCCCGACTTCAAGACCATTGCTGATTTCAGGCGGGATTCATGCGGGCGCGACGGCAGACTGTTGAGCATCCGTTCGGCACGCTGAAGGATTGGATGGGTGCCACGCATTTCCTGACTCGGACCTTGGAACGGGTCAGTACCGAAATGAGCCTGCATGTCCTTGCCTGCAATCTGAAATGGGTCATGAAGATCATCGGGATTGCAGACCTAAAGGTAGCCATGCAGCCCTAACCGGGCCTTTATCTGCCTTATTCCGAGTGCCGGCCAACAACCCAGAAAATCAGTGGGTGAAATTTCAAAACCCCAACCCGTAGCGGCCGACATTCTTGAGCGTTTCCACACAGCCTCGCCGATTACCAGCCCCGGATTCCTCGATAGCCTGGAGGGCGAGCCCTCCCCCGGCCAAATTTACCCGACCACTCGTTTCAGCCCGGCAGCGAGTAACTTTGCCCGGCAAGTCGGCGAAGTGCGCCGGCTCTAAGCGGTACGCCACGTCGGGTCGCCGACTATTTCGCCGGAATGACCCATCACCATGCGATGAAAGAGCATCGATGGCTGTTGGCCGTCGACGAGGTAGAGCGCCAGGCCGCAGCAGCGGCCTACAGGTCGTTCCGCTTGCTTACTGGGCCGGCCAATCCTTGATGTACGCCTTGAGCAGCTTGTTCTCCAGGTTGCGCTCCTCGAGCACTGCTTTGGCGACGTCGTGGAAAGATACGATGCCGACCACCTTATCATCCTCCATTACCGGAACATAGCGCGTGTGCGAGTCCACCATCATGCGCCGCAACTCGTCCACGTCCATATCGGGAGTGGCGGTCGGCGGATCGCGGTCCATCGCTTCGAGAACCAGGATCTCGGCGATCGGCGGCGTCGGACCGACCCGCCGCTCGGTTTGCCGCTTGGCCAGGATCACCAGAACCTCGCGGAAGGTAAGCATTCCCGCCAACTTGTCGTCCTCCATGACGATTGCCGAACCGATGTCGTTGTTGGCCATCATGATGACCGCTTCCGAGAGCGGCGTTTCGGGACGCACCGTGAAGAGCCTGGAACCCTTGACCTTCAGAACTTCTTTGACCTCCATGTCACCCCCTAGAGTTGGATTGCTCGCCGACCAGTTGTCCGAAATCGACCGACAAGATTCTATCAGATGTCGCCAGCCGGCCGACAATACCCGCAGCGATGGACGTTTTCGGCCACTACTCTCGGCAAAACCCGGTGCCTGTCAGGCTTTCAGCGCGACCAGCACTTCGTCGAGCATCTTCTTGGCGTCACCGAAAAGCATACGGTTGTTGTCCTTGTAGAACAGCGGGTTGTCCACGCCCGCATAGCCGGACGCCATGCTGCGCTTCATGACGATGGACGTCTTCGCCTTCCAGACCTCGAGCACCGGCATACCGGCGATCGGGCTCGTCGGGTCGTCCTGCGCCCCCGGGTTGACGATATCGTTGGCACCGATGACCATGGCGACGTCGGTCTGCGGAAAATCGTCGTTCAGTTCATCCATTTCCTGCACGATATCGTAGGGTACCTTGGCTTCCGCCAACAGCACATTCATGTGGCCAGGCATCCGCCCGGCGACCGGATGGATGCCGAAGCGGACATTGACGCCCTTCTCGCGCAGAAAGCGGGTGATCTCGTAGACGGTGTGCTGCGCCTGCGCAACCGCCATGCCGTAGCCCGGAACGATGATGACGTTCTTGGCCTCACCCAGCAGATCGGCCGTTTCCGGGGCGCTGATGGGGACCACCTCGCCGGCCGGCTGTGCGCCGCCCGGCGCGGCCGGCGCGCCGCCCTCGGTGCCGAAACCACCGGCGATGACCGCAACGAAGTGCCGGTTCATCGCCTTGCACATGATGTACGAGAGGATCGCGCCGGACGAGCCGACCAGCGCCCCGGTGACGATCAGCAGGTCGTTGCTGAGCATGAACCCGGTCGCCGCCGCGGCCCAGCCCGAGTAGCTGTTGAGCATCGACACGACCACCGGCATGTCGGCACCACCGATGGCCATCACCATGTGGATGCCGAAGAGCAGCGCGATGACCGTCATCACGATGAGCGGGGTCATCCCTTCGGAGACCGAATGGGTGTTGATGAACACGCCGCCGAACCAGATCACGACCAGCAGGCCGACGAGGTTGATCCAGTGGCGTGCGGGCAGCAGGACCGGTTTGCCGGTGATCTTTCCGGAGAGCTTGCCGAAGGCGATGATCGATCCGGAGAAGGTCACCGCGCCGATCAGGATGCCGATGTAGATCTCGACCTCGTGGATCGTCTTTTCGGCGCCGGAGAACTGGCCGGCCGCCGCAGGGTCGATGTAGTTGGCGAAGCCGACGAGCACGGCGGCAAGACCCACGAGGCTGTGCATCAGCGCGACGAGTTCAGGCATCTGCGTCATCTTGACCGTCCGGGCCGCGTAGAGCCCGATCGCCGCGCCGACTGCCAAGGAACCGACGATCCAGCCGTAGCCGGCGGCGGTGACCTGCGGGCCAAAGACCGTCGCCAACACGGCAATGGTCATGCCGATGATCCCGTAGAGGTTGCCGCGGCGCGACGTTTCAGGGTTGGAGAGCCCGCCGAGGCTGAGGATGAAAAGGATGATCGCCCCGAGATACGAGACGGTGGCCAGGGTTATGGACATGTCGTGGCTCCTCTATTTGCGGAACATCTGCAGCATGCGCTGGGTGACAGCGAAGCCGCCGAACATGTTGATCGCCACCAGCGCGACGCTGACCACGGCGAGGCCGATGATCCATCCCTCGGGGCGCTGAGTGCCCTCCACGACCGGCGGAGCGATCTGCACCAGTGCTCCGATCGCGATGATGCTCGAGATCGCGTTGGTCACGCTCATCAGCGGCGTGTGCAGTGCCGGTGTGACGTTCCAGATGACCATGTAGCCGACGAAGCAGGCCAGGATGAAGACCGTGAAATGGCCGAGGAAAGCCGCCGGCGCGTACGCGCCGATGAACCAGAACAGCGCCGCGGCGACGGCGAAGACGATCGCCGTGCTGCCCGCAGAAGCCGGTTGCCCTGCCGCGCCGTGACCGTGTGCCTTGGCGGCCGGCACGGCCGGCTTGGTCGGTGCGGCGGCCGGCGGTGCCGCCGGCATCTTGGGCGCTGGCGGTGGCCAGGTGATCTCGCCATCCTTGATCACCGTCAGGCCGCGGATCGCCTCGTCGTCCATGTTGACGTCGATCGTGCCGTCCTTCTTCTTGCACAGTTCCTCGATGACGCGCAGCAGATTGGTCGCGTAGAGCGTGGATGACTGTTTCGCCAGCCGGCTCGGCAGATCGGTATACCCGACGATCGTCACGCCATGCCGGACCACCGCCTGGCCGGGTTCAGTCAGCTCACAGTTGCCGCCCTGCTCGGCGGCCAGGTCGACGATCACGCTGCCCGGCTTCATGCTCTTCACCATCTCGGCGGTGATCAGTCTGGGTGCAGGCTTTCCGGGGATCAGCGCGGTCGTGATGATGATGTCCACTTCCCTGGCCTGCTTGGCGTACATCTCGCGCTGCGCGGCCTGGAAGCCCTCGCTCATCACCTTGGCGTAGCCGCCGCCGCCCGAGCCTTCTTCCTCGTAATCGACCTTGACGAATTCCCCACCCATCGACTTGACCTGGTCGGCGACCTCGGCGCGCGTGTCGTTGGCGCGCACGATCGCGCCCAGGCCGACGGCGGTGCCGATCGCGGCCAGACCGGCGACGCCGGCTCCGGCGATGAACACCTTGGCCGGCGGCACCTTCCCGGCGGCGGTCACCTGGCCGGCAAAGAAGCGCCCGAAGGCGTTGGCCGCTTCGATCACCGCGCGATAGCCCGTGATACCGGCCATCGAGGTCAGCGCGTCCATCTTCTGAGCACGGCTGAGCATCCGCGGCAGCGAGTCGATCGCCAGCACGGTGACCTTCCGCGCGGCGAGCTGTTTCATCAGCTCCGGGTTCTGCGCCGGCCAGATGAAACTGACCAGCGTCGAGCCTTCGCGCATCAGAGCCACCTCGGCGGCGGTCGGTGCGCGAACCTTGAAGACGAGGTCGGACGACGACCACAGGTCGGCGGCGCTGCCGACGACCTCGGCACCCGCCGCGCGGTATGATTCGTCGTCACAGTTTGCGGCGTCGCCGGCTCCGGCTTCGACCTGCACTGAAAAACCGAGCTTGATCAGCTTTTCGACGACCTCGGGAACGGTCGCAACGCGTTTTTCCCCAGGCGCAATCTCTCTTGGAACTCCAATTGTCAGCGGCATTTGGTCCTCCATCATTGATTTCTCGTCTTCTCCATAACTTCTCCACCAAACGGCGGAAACCCCCTAGTCCAACTCTCGATCTCTACCGACCCCGCGCAGCTGTGACGCACGGACCATTCAGCTAAAGACAATGTTTCGATGATTCCGGGTACGCGGCAACATGGGCACTGCTCGGCGAGCCGCAGTGCGCCAGATACCGTGTAGTTCTTGCTGGGCCTGCCGGATCCGATCTGCTCCCGACAGATCCACACAAAGCTGAGCCGCACTTTAGCACGGCACTGGCGAGAAGAAAAAGGAGCGCACGCTTGTCCGTGCCAGGAGCGGACGATCTTTTCCACCCCGAGGATTCCTCGACAGCCCGGAGGTTGGACCCTGCCCCGCCCAAATCTACCCAACCACCCGTTTCAGCCCGGCAGCGCGTAACCCTTGAGCTTGCGATACATGTCGACCGCGTAGGAATCGGTCATCCCGGCGACGAAGTCGGCCACCCGCAGGAGGCGAACGTAGGGGTCGGCGTCCGGTTTGCCGGCGTGGCCGAGGAACTGGGCGGGCAGGAGCTTCAACAGCATCTGCTCGCGGGTGGTCAGGCGGCCATGCCCGGCGCCCGCCTCGACCGCACCGGCGAACAGGGCGAGCAGCGCGCCGAGCACCTCGAAGCCGGCCGTTTCGATTTCGAGCGCCGGATGCGCGGTGTAGATGGTCTCCTTGGCCAGTTTGAGCACCGCCTGCAGCGACACGGCGGCTGGCGAGCGGGCGAGCAATTCGTCGTCGAAGCCGCCGGCGAGGATGGCTGCCTCGTTTTCCAGGAAGACCGCCGCCGCACTTTCCAGCAGGTGGCCGATCGCCTTGGCGCGAAGGTATTCGAGGCGTTCCTTGGGATCATGCAGGCGCGCCAGCCGGCCGCCCTTCACCGCGCTGCCGGCGAGTTCACCGAGCAGGGATTCGGCGTCGCGGTAGCGAACGAAGCCCAGCCGGGCCGCATCCTCGAGATCGACGATCAGGTAGCAGGTATCATCCGCCACTTCGACCAGGAAGGCGAGAGGGTGCCGGCGCCAGGCGCAGCCCGGAATGCGCTCGACCAGCCCGGTCGACCGCGCCACGTCGGCGAACGCAGCGGCATCGTGCTGGAAGAAGCCGAATTTCTGGCCGCTCTTGCCGTCGAGCGCGGTGGCGAGATGCGACGGCCGCGGATACTTGGTGAACGCCGCCAGCACCGCGCTGGTCAGTTGCAGGCCGGGATTGGCCGGGCTCTGCAGGCGGCTGACGATGCGGAAGCCCTGCGCATTGCCTTCGTAGCGCTCGAAATCGGCGCGCTGCGCTGGGGTGAATTCGTGCCGGTCGAGCAGGCCGGAGCTGCGGAACCATTCGCGGATGGCATCTTCCCCGGCATGCCCGAAGGGCGGATTGCCGATGTCGTGAGCGAGACAGGCGGCGGCAACGATGGCGCCAAAATCGCCTGATTCGACATTCTTGAGGCCGTGGCGGGCAATGATCTCGCGCCCGACCACTGCCCCCAGCGAGCGGCCGACGCAACTCGCTTCGAGGCTGTGCGTCAGGCGGGTGCGCACGTAATCGCTCTTGGACAGCGGGAAGACCTGCGTCTTGTCCTTCATCCGGCGGAAGGCCGAGCTGAAGACGATGCGGTCGTAGTCCTGCTGGAAGGCGGTGCGCTCGGGCGATCCCGGCGTCCTGCCAGCGCCTAGGCGTTCGGCGGACAGCAGTTTTTCCCAGATCTTTCGTTGGCCCATGGTTTCCCGGAATGGCGACGCGATGGGCTGCGAGTTTACTCCCCTTCAACCTCGGCCCGCACATGGTCGGGCAAGGGCACCGACTTGCCGGTCCGGGTATCCATCCATACCACCTTGGCGGCGCCTTCGGCATGGATCCGCTCATCACCGACGAGACGCATTTCGACGTGGGTCAGGAAACTGGAGCGTCCCGGGTGGCTGGCGAAGGTTCGCACCTCGACCGTGCCGGGATAGTTCAGCGGAATCAGGAAACTGCAACTGGCGTTGATGATCACCGGCCCTTCCCCGCCCGGCCGGACCGGCACCTGCATCGCCTCGATCCACTCGACCCGGGCCTGCTCCATGTAGCGGAAATAGATGGTGTTGTTCACGTGACCGTAGGCATCCATGTCGCCCCAGCGGATGGGCATGGTCGTCACGTGAACAAGTTTCCTGCGCTTTTCCATATCCGTGATTTTCCCGGAAGGGTTGAAAAAAAAGACACCATACTGTACCGTATTGCCCACGATGCGACAAGGAACTGACGAGGAGACATGATGGAACGCGAAGCGATGGAATTTGACGTTGTCATCGTCGGCGGCGGCCCCGCCGGACTGGCCTCGGCAATTCGTCTCAAGCAGTTGGCAGCGGAAAAGGGCGGCGAGATTTCGGTCTGCCTGATCGAAAAAGGTGCCGAAATCGGCGCCCACATCCTTTCCGGCGCAGTCCTCGACCCCGGTGCGCTGACTGAGCTACTGCCCAACTGGAAGCAGGATGGCGCTCCGCTCAACGCGCCGGTCAGCGAAGACCGTTTCTTCATTCTCACTGAAACGGGCGCCAGAAAGGTTGCCAACAGCCTTTTGCCGAATTGTTTCCACAACGATGGCTGCTACGTCATTTCGCTCGGTAATCTCTGCCGCTGGCTCGGCGAGCAGGCCGAGGCGCTGGGCGTCGAGATCTACCCCGGCTTTGCGGGGGCAGAAGTGCTGTTCACCGCCGACGGATCGGTCAAGGGCGTCGCCACCGGCGACATGGGGCGTCTGCATGACGGCAGCGAAGGCCCGAATTTCCAGATGGGAATGGAACTCCATGGCAAGTACACCTTCTTTGCCGAAGGCTGCCGCGGCCACCTGGGCAAGCAACTCATCGAGAGATTCAACCTGAATGCCGGTGCCGACCCGCAGACCTACGGCATCGGCATCAAGGAGCTGTGGGACATCAAGCCCGAGAATCACCAGCCTGGCCTCGTCGTCCATAGCGGTGGCTGGCCGATGGAGCCCGACACCTACGGCGGCGGCTTCGTGTACCACCTCGAAAACAACCAGGTCGCGGTCGGTTACGTCGTCGGCCTCGGCTATACCAACCCCCACCTGTCACCGTTCGAGGAGTTCCAGCGCTACAAGACGCATCCGGAAATCCGCAAGTTCCTCGAGGGTGGCAAGCGCGTCGCCTACGGCGCCCGTGCCCTGACCGCCGGCGGCATCCAGTCGCTGCCCAAACTCGTTTTCCCGGGCGGCGTCCTGATCGGCGACAATGCCGGCTTCCTCAACGCCGCGCGGATCAAGGGAACACATTGCGCCATCAAGTCGGGAATGCTCGCGTCCGAAGCCTGTTTCGATGCACTGCAGGGCGGACGCCAGCATGATGAACTTGCCGCCTACCCGGAAGCCTACAGGAGCAGTTGGCTGTATGACGAACTCTATCGGGCGCGCAATTTCAAGCCGTGGATGAGTAAGGGGATGACGGTCGGCTCGCTCATGTTCGGCATTGACCAGGTTGTCTTGCGCGGCCGGGCGCCATGGACCCTGCACCACAAGGCGCCGGATCACGCCAAGCTGAAGCCTGCCGCCGATTGCCCGCCGATTGCCTACCCGAAACCCGACGGCGTGCTGACCTTCGACCGCCTGTCCTCGGTCTTCCTGTCGAGCACCAACCACGAGGAAGACCAGCCCTGCCACCTGCAACTGAAGGATGCGGCGGTGCCAATCACGGTCAACCTGGCCATGTACGACGCACCGGAGCAGCGCTATTGCCCGGCCGGCGTCTATGAAATCCTGCGCGACGAGCAGGGCAACAATCCCCGCCTGCAGATCAATGCGCAGAACTGCGTGCACTGCAAGACCTGCGACATCAAGGATCCGACCCAGAACATCAACTGGGTCACGCCGCAGGGTGGCGAAGGGCCAACCTATCCGAACATGTGATGGCTTATAATTTTCCTTTGGGTCGAACCCCTTGGGAGAACATCGAATGGGCTTTCTCGCCGACAAGAAGATTCTGATCACCGGACTGCTGTCGAAGCACTCCATCGCCTACGGTATCGCCAGGGCTTGCCACCGTGAAGGCGCACAGCTCGCCTTCACTTACCAGAACGAGCGTTTCGAGGATCGCATCAGGAAATTCGCCGGCGAATTCGCCAGCGACATCACCATTCCGCTCGATGTCAGCAGCGACGAGCAGATCGACAATGTTTTCGTCGAACTCGGCAAGCGCTGGGATGGCCTCGACGGCCTCGTCCATTCGATTGCCTACGCGCCGACCGAAGCCATCGAGGGCGATTTCCTCAACGGCATCTCGCGCGAAGCCTTCCGCATCGCCCACGAGATTTCGTCGTACAGCTATCCCGCGCTGGCCAAGGCCGCGCGGCCGATGATGAAGGGGCGCAAGGGTTCCCTGCTCGCCCTCTCCTATCTCGGCGCCGAGCGCACCATGCCCAACTACAACACCATGGGCCTGGCCAAGGCCAGCCTCGAAGCGGCGACGCGCTACCTGGCGTTCAGCCTCGGCCCCGAGGGTACCCGTGCCAACGCCATATCGGCCGGCCCGATCAAGACCCTGGCGGCGTCCGGTATCGGTAACTTCAGTAAGTTGCTGGCTTACAACGCGCACCACGCCCCGCTGCGCCGCAACGTGACCATCGACGAAGTCGGCAACGCCGCCGCCTTCCTGCTCTCGGACCTGGCCAGCGGCATCACCGGCGAAATCATGTACGTCGATGGCGGCATGAACACGACGGCACTGGGCAACGCGGAGCCGCTGCCCGGCTGACCGGCTGTCACGGTCGACCCGCAAGAAACCATGAAAAACGCCGACCGGTTCAACCCGGTCGGCATTTTTGTTCCGGCACCCTGGCAGGCGAGTGTCGCCAGCCCGGCCGACTTACTTGTCCTTCGCTTCCAGCACCGCCTTGTTGACTTCCACCTTGTAACGGCTGCGCAGCGCGGCAAGGTAGCTCTGCACCTCTTCCTGCGCTTCCAGCGTGTTCAACTGACGCAACAGTGCCTGCTTGCGGGCATCGTCGAGCGCATCACCGGCATTGACACCGACCAGCTTGAACAGCGCGTAGCCGGCGCCCGGCAGATCGACGCCGGCGTAGGCAGGCAGCTTGGAGGTATCCATCTTGAAGACGGTCGGCGCCGCAGGCTGCGGGATCTGGTGCGGGTCGAGGCGGGAAACGCTCTTGACCGCACCCCAGTTGAGGCTGTCATCGCCCTTGCGGAGTGCCTCGAGACGAGTTTCGCCCTCCTTGCGCGCCAGTGCCTGTCCCTCCTGACGCCTGAGCAAGGTCTCGATGCTGCCCTTGACACTGTCAAAGGGCTGTAGCGTCGCCGGCTTGTAGTCTACGATGCGCGCGGCGACCAGCGTATTCGGCGCAATCTCGACGGCTTCGGTATTGCGCCGGTTCTTGACAGAATCCTCGGAGAATACCGCTGCCAGCACCTTTTCGTTGGCCAGCGGGCCGTTCGCCGGATTGGCCTGGCGCCCAAGCCATTCCGACTGCTTGACGGCGAGGCCGAACTTTTCTGCGGCCGGCTTGAGGCTGTCCGACTGTTCATAGACCAGGTTGCTGAAGGCTTCCGCCGCCTCGGCGAACTTGCGTGAAGCGGCTGCCTTCTTCAGTTCGGCCTCGATTTCGCCCCGAACGTCGGCCAGCGACTTTTCCTTCACGGCATGGATACCGGTCAGCTTGATGATATGGAAGCCGAAATCGGATTCGACGATGCCGGAAATCTCGCCGTCCTTGAGTGCGAAGGTCGCTTCCTCGAACGGCTTCACCATCATGCCGCGACCGAAGAAGCCGAGATCGCCGCCCTTGGCGGCGGAACCAGGGTCGTCCGAGTTCTTCTTCGCGAGGCTGGCGAAAGCCGCCGGGTTCTTCTGGATTTCCTTGAGCAGATCTTCCGCTCTGGCCCGCGCCTTGTCCTTGCCGATCTTTTCCGAGGCAATCAGGATGTGGCTGGCGCGGCGCTCTTCCGCCTGCTGGAAGCGATCCCTGTGCCCGTCGTACCAGGCCTTGATCTCGGCATCGGAAACGGCAAGCGCAGCGCTCACGCCTTCCATCGACAGCACGACGAATTCGACCCTGGCCTGCTCCGGCACCTCGAACTGCTTGCTGTTGTCGTCGTAGAATTTCTTCGCCGCGCCGTCGGCCAGCTTGACCTTGTCGAGATAGGCGTCGAGAGGCAGGCGGAATTCCTGAACGCTGCGTTTCTCTGCCTGCATCGCGAGGATGCGGTCGCTGACCGTACGCGCCGTGACACCGGACTGGCCGACCGCCGTCGCCAGTTGCTGCAATGTCAGATCCTGGCGCAAACGCGCCTCGAAACCGCCTGGCGTCATTCCCTGCCCGCGCAGCACCGCTTCATAGCGTTCCTGCGAAAACTTTCCATCGACCTTGAAGGCATCGATCCCGCCGATCGTGTTGCGGACCGCGCCGTCGCTGGTAAGCAGGCCCTTCTTGCGCGCCTCCAGCGTCAGCAACTGCTGGTCAACGAGATCATCGAGTATCGCCTTGCGTGCTTCCGGGGTATCGAGGATCTTTGGGTCCACCTGCCCCATCTGCGCCCGCAAGCGCTCCTGCTGCTCGCGCACGGCCTGCTGGAACTGCTGCTGACTGATCTTGACATCGCCGATCTTGGCCACTGCGTCCCCGGTTCCCGCGTTGCGCACGTAGGAATCGACACCGAAAAAGGCAAAGGGCAGCGTGATCAGCGCCAGAAATATCTGGACGATTTTCTTGTTGTTGCGAACTGCGTCAAACATGAGAGGAAAAATCCTTCGGATACGTTCAAAACGACGAACTGCGGTTCGCCAGAAACGGTAATGATACCGTAGTTTCGCTGCCCTTCATTTGCCGCACGCCTGGTGCGGAACTGCCCCACCGCGATCATCCGTACCGGGTCCGGGCAACGCATCCTTGATTCCGGTGCCTGCGCAATTCCCCAGGTCAAGCGCAGACAGTTGCGATCCAGGCTGCCGGGCGGCAAAGGCTCGCCCCGAACGGATTCTGGCCGCCGTTGTCCGCCGGACGCCGGGAGAACGCTTGCCGGGAGATGCTCAAGCAGCATCCGGATCGCCGGGAAGGGAGGCTTAAGTGGATTCCGGGTGCCGATCGGGATCGCGCGCAGGCAATTTCCCCCGAGCCGGTTCGCCCATCACACGCCCTCAAGAGCCTGCAATGATGCGCAAATGCACGGATTGACTAATGGGGCGCGCGCGCTGCCTGCAGGTCATGCCCGAATTTCAGGTCATGCTGGGCGACATGGGTTTCGAAACAGCGCTCCATGAAAACCATGAGTGCAGGAATATTGCATTCGCCGCGACTGACCTCGCCAACTTTTGCCTGAATGAAGGCAGTAATCTTGCGATGCTCCTTGAGGTGGCTCTCGTCGAACGGGATGCCCTCTGCCTTGGCGGCGGCCTCCTCCCATGCAAAATGCGCGACGAGGTCTTCGGCAAAACGGGAAAGCAGCGCCAGGCCATCTGTGTGATCGCTCGCAACCTCGAACAACGCACACTTGATCTGCACGATCTCGTTGAAAAGCCGGTCGTGCTGATCATCCATTTCGGCAACGCCCGACAGCAACTCGGTCGGTATGTGAATTTCATTCATGACGCTCCCTCCGAACCCTGCCTCAGGAACTCTCTAAATTGAATAGGCACGGCTGCATTGGTTTCAGGTTCTCCCGCTTACCACTCCTCCGGCAACCGCTTCGGCGATGACCCTGACGTTGCGCTTGTTGCCGCGGTTTCTGCCGACGTAGGTTGCGATGGAACCGGCACGTGGCAACCAGAGAGATTTGGCGCGGGGTATGTTCCTTTCACCTGCCTTGCAATGACAATTCGAAAGACTACATTGGGTTCGAGAAAATACGAAGACTGTATATCTATACAGTCATGTGATAAGCTTGGCTTGCGGTCGCAAAAAGCCGCTCCAAGACCTCATTCCTGCCTCATTTGCCAAGGAGCCGAGAACATGAAACAGATCCAAAAATGGTTCGAACTGATCGCCGGAATCTGCCGGGAGGAACTGGCGCGCGAGGAACGCGCCCGGAAAATCTTCGCCGGCACCAATGATGACCTCCAGGCGCTGCAGAAGCCCGCCTGCTGGCGCCGGCAGCGCAGGATAACTCGTACTCGGCTCTGAATCGGTCGAGGCTGCGGGCGCTCTGGTCGGGATCGAAAGCAACAAAGGCGGCCGCAGCCGCCTTCGTCGATTTCCCGCAGGCTCAGCCAACCCAGCGCCGCGCGTTGCGGAACATCCGCAGCCACGGGGAATCCTCGCCCCAGCCAACCGGGTGCCACGACATCTGCACGCTGCGGAAGACGCGTTCCGGATGCGGCATCATGATCGTGAATCGTCCGTCTTCGGTCGTCACCGCCGTCAGGCCGCCCGGCGAACCGTTCGGGTTGTATGGGTAGACCTCGGTCGGATTGCCCTTGTTGTCGACATAGCGCAGCGCCGACAGGCACTTTTCCTGATCGGCCGCATCGTCGAACACCGCCCTGCCCTCGCCGTGCGAGACGACGATGGGAATGCGCGAGCCTTCCATGCCGGCGAAGAACAGCGACGGCGAATCGAGCACCTCGGTCATCACGAAACGTGCTTCGAACTGCTCGACCTTGTTACGGCAGAAAGCCGGCCAGTGCTCGGCACCTGGGATGATGGACTTCAGCGCGCTCATCATCTGGCAGCCGTTGCAAACGCCCAGCGCGAAGGTGTCGGGACGATTGAAGAAGGCGGCGAATTCGTCGCGGCAGCGGTCGTGCATCAGGATGGTCCGCGCCCAGCCGAGGCCGGCGCCGAGCACGTCGCCGTAGGAGAAGCCGCCGCAGGCGACGAGACCCTTGAAGTCCTTGAGGCTGACGCGACCGGCCAGGATGTCACTCATATGTACGTCGACCGAGGCGAAGCCGGCCTTGTCGAAGGCGGCGGCCATTTCGTAATGGCTGTTGACGCCCTGCTCGCGCAGGATGGCGACGCGCAGCCGGCCGCTGATGTCCTGGTAGACCTTGGTGAAATCTTCCTGCGGGTCGAAAGTCAGCTTCGGCGTCAGGCCGGGGTCGGCGACGTCGAGGATGCGGTCAAATTCCTGCTGGGCGCAGCTCGGGTTGTCGCGCATGGCCTGCATCTGGTAGCTGGTTTCCGACCAGGCGCGCTGCAGGTCGACCCGCTTTTCGCGCAGCACGCGCTTGGCGTTGCGCGTGACGCGGATTTCGTCCCATTCGTTCATGGTGCCGACAAAGTGATACGGCACACCGCAGGCGCGCAGGATCGGCGTGACCTTCTCGCGGTCGGCACGGCGGATCTGGATCAGGGCGCCGAGTTCCTCGCTGAACAGGGCACGGACGATGTGTTCGAAATCGCGGCCGGCCAGCAGGTCAGGACGCTTCTCGGCACCATCGACGTCCAGCACCTGCGCATCGAAACAGAGGCCGTCGAGGTCGAGCGAAACACCGCGCCGGCTGGCGAAGGCTATTTCGCAGGCGGCAACGAACAGGCCACCGTCCGAGCGGTCGTGGTAGGCGAGCAGCAGGCCGTCGCGGTTCAGCTTCTGCACCGCATCGAACAGGCCCTTCAGCTTGGCCGGATCGTCCACGTCGGGTGCATCGCTGCCGGTGGCGTTGTATACCTGCGCCAGACAGGAGCCGCCGAGGCGGTTCTGGCCGAGATCGAGCAGCAGCAGTTCGGTTTCGCCCTGGTCGACCGCCAGTTGCGGGGTTTTCGTCTTGCGCACGTCGTCGACCGCGGCGAACGAGGTGACGATCAGCGACAGCGGCGACACCACCTGCTTCTTCTCGCCGTTTTCGTCCCAGGCGGTGCGCATCGACAGCGAATCCTTGCCGACCGGGATCGACACGCCGATCTGCTTGCACAGCTCGGCAATGCCTTCGACCGTGGCGTACAGGCGGGCGTCCTCGCCCGGCACGCCGCACGGCGCCATCCAGTTGGCGGACAGCTTGACCTTGTCCAGGCTGCCGACATCGGCGGCGGCCAGGTTGGTCAGCGCCTCGCCGATGGCCATGCGGCCGGAAGCCGGCGCGTCGAGCACGGCGAGCGGCGTCCGCTCGCCCATGGCGAAGGCTTCGCCCAAATAACCTTGATAACCCATCGTGGTGACGGCGACATCGGCCACCGGCACCTGCCACGGACCGACCATCTGATCGCGCGCGGTCATGCCGCCGACCGAACGGTCGCCGATCGAGATCAGGAAGGTCTTGTCGGCGATGGTCGGCAGACGCATCAGGCGATAGGCGGCGTCCTTGAGCTCGATGGAAACCGCGTCGAACGGCACGAACGTGGACGGCTGGCTGGTCACGTCGCGGGTCATCCGCGGCGGCTTGCCGAGCAGCGCTTCCATTTCCATGTCGACCGGATTGACGCCGAAATGGGCGTCGGTAACGGTCAGGTGGCCGTCGCCGGTGGCTTCGCCGACCACGGCGAACGGGCAGCGCTCACGTTCGCACATGGCCTGGAATTCGCCGATGCGGTTCGGCGGAATGGCCAGCACGTAGCGCTCCTGCGATTCGTTGGACCAGATTTCGGCCGGCGACATGCCCGGCTCCAGGGTCGGCACCTTGCGCAGATCGAACTTGGCGCCGACGCCGCCCGAGTGAGCCAGTTCTGGCAGGGCGTTGGACACGCCACCGGCACCGACGTCGTGCACCGACAGGATGGGATTGTTCTTACCCATCTGCCAGCAGCGGTCGATGACCTCCTGCGCGCGGCGCTGGATTTCCGGGTTGCCGCGCTGCACCGAGGCGAAGTCGAGGTCTTCGGCATTGACACCGGCAGTCATCGACGAGGCGGCGCCGCCGCCGAGACCGATCAGCATGCCGGGGCCGCCCAGTTGGACGAACCTGGTGCCGACCGGGAAGCTCTCTTCCTTGAACGACTGCTCGGCCTGGATGCTGCCCAGGCCGCCGGCGATCATGATCGGCTTGTGGTAGCCGCGCACGGTGCCGGCCACGTCCTGCTCGTAGGTGCGGAAGTAGCCGGTCAGGTTCGGACGGCCGAATTCGTTGTTGAACGCCGCGGCGCCGATCGGGCCTTCGAGCATGATGTCGAGGGCGGAAGCGATGCGCGACGGGCGGCCATAGGCCTTTTCCCAGGGCTGCGGCGCATCGGGCAGATTCAGGTTGGACACCGAGAAGCCGCACAGGCCGGCCTTCGGCTTGGAGCCCTTGCCGGTGGCGCCCTCGTCGCGGATTTCGCCGCCCGAACCGGTCGAGGCGCCGGGGAACGGCGAAATGGCGGTCGGGTGGTTGTGCGTCTCGACCTTGGTCAGGATGTGGGTCAGCTCTTCCTTGTAGCTGTAGCCGCGGTCGGCGTCCGGGTAGAAGCGCTGGATAGTCGCGCCCTCGATGATCGACGCGTTGTCGGCGTAGGCCATCACCGTTCCTTGCGGCGCGGCAGCGTGCGTTTCGCGGATCATGCCGAACAGGGTCTTGTCCTTCTTCTCGCCGTCGATCACCCAGGAGGCGTTGAAGATCTTGTGGCGGCAGTGCTCGGAATTGGCCTGGGCGAACATCATCAGCTCGACGTCGGTCGGGTTGCGGCCGGCAGTCGTGAAGATGTTCAGCAGGTAATCGATCTCGTCGTCGGACAGCGCCAGGCCGAGCGCGCCGTTGGCCTCGACCAGCGCGGTTTTGCCGCCTTTGAGCACGTCGACCGTAGCCAGCGGTTTCGGTGCGAAATGGCGGAACAGTTCGCCGGCTTCGGCAAAACTGGCGAGCACCGATTCGGTCATGCGGTCGTGCAACAGGCCGGCGACGGTCTTCTTCTCTTCTGCGGTCAACGCCCGGTTTTGCTTCAAAACTACATGGAAGGCGACGACGCGCTCGATACGCTCGATGGCCGGTTCCAGGTCGCAGTTGAAGGCGATGTCGGTCGCCTTCGACGACCACGGCGAAATGGTGCCGATGCGCGGTGCGACGAGGAACAGTTCGCCCACCTCGGCGCCGGCCGCCTTTTCTTCCAGCAGCGTCGCCAGCTTGGTGCGCTCTTCTACGGTCAACGCCCGTTTCAGCGCAGAAACGTGCCAGTAATCAGCAACCACGGAATCGATGTCGGCGACGGCGGCCGTCAGGCGGTTGGTCAGGCGTTGCAGACGGAAGGCGGAAAAGGCGGCGTCGCCCTTGAGGCAAAGAATGTCGGCCATGGAGAGGTGAGTCGGGTAGGCGGCGAGGCCGGAATTATACCTGAGGCAATCCAGGACGAATCGGGGTTGACCAAGGAAGTGCCCGAGGCGGCGAGTCGATCGCTTCGCCGGCGCGGCGAAGGCGCGCGGGCTCGCAATTGTTCATTGTCACCCGCCGAGCGGATGTTTCGAAGGCTCGATCTGCTGCGCCGCGCGCGCTCACCGCAACGGCTACAAGCAACGCGTTCACGCTTTCAAGGAAAGGCGGAAATGGCCGGTTCGCCTCGTTTCGCCCGACATCGTTTCGCCCAATTTCTGAATCGTTCCTCGTTGACCCTTCTCGAGGCGTCTGTTAGCTTCGCACGTTGTTCCTTCAGTCGGCATGGCCGTTATTGCCGGATCCATTTTCACGAGGGTTTGTCATGAAAAGATTTCTCATCGGGGCACTCGTTGCGGGCAGTTTGTTCGCAACCGGCGCCATCGCCGAATCCGTGCCCAACACGCTCGGCAAGATCAAGGCGGCGAAGACCATCAATGTCGCGTTCGCCGACAATGCGCTGCCGTTTTCATTTGTCGGCAGCAACAACGAACCGGCAGGCTATTCGATCGACCTCTGCAAGCGCGTCATCGCCGGCATCGGCCAGGCGGTAGGGCAGCCCAACCTCAAGGTGAACTGGCTCGCCGGCTCAACTCCGGAGCGCCTGCGGATGATCGCTACCGGCAAGGCCGACCTGGAGTGCGGGAACACGTCGCAGACCCTCGCCCGCCTCGCCAGCGTCGATTTCTCCGGCCTCATCTTCATCGACGCCGGCGGCATCATGATCCGGGCCGACTCGTCGTTCAACAGCATGGCGGATCTGGATGGCAAGAAGATCGCGGTCTTGAAGGGCACGACGACCGAGGCGCGCCTCAATGCCATCGTCCAGAAACACCTGGCGAATGCCCGCGTCGTCACCGTTGGCGATGCCAACGAAGCCCTGGCGATGCTTGAATCCGGCAGTGCCGATGCCTATGCCGGCGACAAGATCAAGCTGGTAGGCCTTGCGGCGCAGGCCAAGGATCCCGCGAAATTCGTGATGCTAGCCGAGGAAATTTCGTTCGAGCCCTATGCGATGGCGTTGCCGCGAGGCGATGCCGCGTTGCGGCTGGAAGTCAACCGTGCACTGACCCAGGTTTATCTCAGCGACGATATCGAGACCATTTTCGCGCGCTGGCTGGGGGTGCTCGGGCGCCCGACCCCCCTGCTGTCCGCCATGTACCTGCTGTATTCGATTCCCGAATGATTGTGCGCAACCATGTCGAATGAGGATCAAGGAATGAAATTCAACCAGTTCGGACGCGCCCTTGCGCTCTGTGTCATTCTCGCCGTGCCGGTACTGTCGGGCTGCGAGACCCAGCCTGCTTTCCAGGTTTCGCAGCCGTCCTCCCGCGTCGGCACGGTCGAATCCATCCGGTCGCAGACAGTACAGAATCCCAACACCGCCGTCGGCACAATTGGCGGTGCGCTGGTCGGCGGCCTGCTCGGCAATCAGATCGGTGGCGGCAGAGGTCGGACCGCAGCGACCGTGGTAGGCGCCGCCGGCGGCGCCTACGCGGGGAACCGGATGACAAGCGGAAGTTCCCTGGTGTGGATCATCGGCATCCGTTACGATGACGGCTCGCTGGCGACCGTCCAGCAGTCCGCCTCTCCGGGGTTGCGCATTGGCGACCGCGTGCGGGTTACCAACAACGGAATCGAACTGCTGTCGCGCGGGTAGTTGATGAGCTTGCGTACCATCAGGCGCGGGATATCGCCGGTGAAGGGGCCAATGTGGATATGATCAAGACATGCATCGCGGTTTTCGTACTCCTGGCATCTGCGTTATCCGCAGCCGCCGCCGAGGAACCGCACCTGATATGTTTCGGCAACGAGCCTTCCTGGGGTCTCGAGTTCGCCGGACCAAGTTCCGCGCGACTGCTGCTTCCCGATCAGCGGCCCGTTTATTTCCGGGGAAGCGAGACGCGTCTCGACGCCCTGAAGGAAAGGGCCTGGCGCGGGAAGGCTGCGGGGGGCAAGGGCGGCAACCTCGTGGCTTTCCTGCGCGAATCGGTCTGCAGCGACGGCATGTCCGACGTCAAGCATCCCGTGACGGCGCGTGTTTCGCTTCCTGACGGACGCTTCCTCGCCGGGTGTTGCCGCATTCCGGCAGCGCAGAATGCCATGCCGGCCCAGGCGGCAACGATCGAGGGGGCGACCTGGAATCTTGTCGGCCTGCCGGGGCATGAGTCCGGCGCCCTTGGCAGTTTACGGCGTCCCGTGACGGCGCGCTTCGAGGCGGGACGCATCAGCGGTTTTTCCGGTTGCAACCGTTTCATGGGCGGTTATACGGTTGACCGCGACAAGCTGGTCATCGGGAAGCTGGCCGGGACGATGATGGCTTGTCCGGGCCCCGAGATGGCGCTCGAGGGTGCTTTCCAGCGCGCGCTGGCCGGCGCCTTCCGTTACGCGCTCACCGACGATACGCTGACCTTGATGCCGGAGTCCGGTGCGCCGCTGGTTTTCCGGAGGGCGGCTGAACCCAGGCTCGAAGGTGTAATCTGGGAAGTTACCGGCTTCAACAACGGACGGCAGGCGGTGGTGGGCACATTGTCGGGCACGAAGCTGACGCTTTCATTTCAGGAAGGCGTGGTTCATGGCCAAAGCGGGTGCAACACCTTCCACGCCACATTCAAGCGCGACGGGGATCGTCTGGTCATCGGGCCGACGGCCGCGACGCGCATGGCATGTGCCGGCGCTGGTGTCATGCAGCAGGAACGGGAATTCCTGGCGGCGCTGGAAACGGCGATTTTGTGGACCGTTCAGGATGGCATGCTGGACATGCATCGCGCGGATGGCGAGCGGGCGCTGACCGCGAACCCGGTCGCCAGATGAACATGCCGGAGCCGATTCGGACAATCTGCGGTCGGCGAAGGGGCCACTGCCCATGAATGCCCGCGTGCGATGGATCGTTGCGTTTACGCTGCTGGCCGTCGCCGCGGCGTTTCTCCTGCCCGCCGTACGGCAACCCCTCGAATACCATGATTTCGCCGATAACCGGCATGCGTTCGGAATCGACAACTTTCTCGATGTCGTGTCGAACCTTGCTTTCCTGGTCGCGGGAGTCATGGGCCTTGTCATCGTCAGCGGCGGCCGCGTGCGGTTCGAGTTCGCCAGCGAGCGCTGGCCGTTCGTGGTCTTGTTTCTCGGGGTGCTCCTGACCGCGCTCGGATCGGCCTACTATCACCTCGCACCGGACAACGAGACCCTGTTCTGGGATCGTCTGCCGATGACCATCGCCTTCATGGGGCTGGTTTCAAGCCAGATCGTTGATCGGATCAATGTCCGGGCGGGACTCATGCTGCTGCTCCCGATGCTGTTTCTCGGCGTGGCGTCGGTCGTCTACTGGCGGGCGACGGAACACGCGGGGGCCGGCAATGTCCTGCCTTATGCGATTCTCCAGGGCTACTCCGCCGTTGTCCTGCTCCTGCTGGCCAGACATCCATCGCGCTACACCCGGGGCGGCGACATCTACTGGGTTTTTGGCTTGTACGTGCTGAGCAAGCTCCTGGAGAACTTCGATCGCGAGGTACTGGCAATCGGTCATTTCGTCAGCGGCCATACGCTCAAGCACCTTGCGGCCGCTACTGCTGCATTCCTTATCTCTTACATGCTGGCGAACAGAAATCTCAAAGCGGTTGCCGTATCGGCGCGGTGAGCGCCAGGGGCTGGCACCCCAGCCGACCGTCGATGGAAACAGGGAGGACCCGGAAAGGAAGCATATGCGCTACGTCCATATATCGTTGATTGTCGTGGTAACGGCGGTCGTGCTGCTGTTCAAGATCCAGAATTTCGAGGCGGTCACGGTCTCCCTCTTTGGCGCGGGCGTTACCATGCCCACGTCCCTGCTGATCATTATCGTGTACACTTTCGGCATGGTCTCGGGAAGTGCATTGCTCGGTCTGCTGCGCGGCTCGGTCAAGGGCGCAATGCGCCAAGGCAAATGACGCCGAGCCATCATTGTGTTTCTTCTCTTCTTCTGATTAAAAGGTGGTGTTTGAAATGAGCAATTTTTGGGACTTCGTCTGGCTGATCGCGTCGACCTTCCTTTTCGTGGCCTATCTCCTGATCCTGTTCCGGATCATTGCCGATCTCTTCCAGGACAGTGAACTGGGCGGCGGCTCCAAGGCGTTGTGGCTGATCTGCCTGATCTTCCTGCCGATGTTGACGGCACTGGTGTACGTGATTGCCCGCGGCAAGAGCATGGCGCAACGGCAGCGAGCCGCATTCGAGCGCTCGCGCGCCGAGGCCGAGTCCTACATCAGGCACGTGGCCGGAAAATCGCCCGCCGAACAGATTGCCGACGCCAAGGCGCTGCTGGACAACGGCACGATCAGTCCGGACGAGTACGCCAAACTCAAGGCAAAGGCGCTCGCCTGAATTCCCCTCGCCGAACTGCGGATCTGACGAAGATGATGAATTTTCAATCTGACCTGGCCCGCCGTCACCGGACGCACTTCTGAGCCCGGCAGTCCAATTTCCCGAACTCGGTCACAGCAACGGCGCCCAAGGGCGCCGTTGCCTATGGCATTCAGCCAAGGCATCTCCTCCTGCCCAGCCGCGCCGAACCGGTCAGTGCGTGCTACGAGTCGGATCTGCTCTCGATTGCGCCAGCGGCGATGGCTGCGGCGAGCTGCGCATGATCCCGGTCATTCTGGTCGGCGTACAGGTGGGCAAATTCGTTGATCGCCCGGGAAAACTCCCCGCCCTTGCCGATGTAGGCGCTGATCGCGGCCGGGTCCCCGGTACGCGCATGGGCCTTGGCGAGGGCCTCGCCGCAAGCGGTCGCGGCCTCGACCAGGAAGGGAGCGACGAGTTCGATGCTCGGGATGATCTTCATGTCGCGGAACTGGCGCACATAGTAGTCCCGCCCGTGCAGGGAGCCCCAGCCGACGAAGATGTCGGTGGCGCTCTGCAGGGCCCGTTTGCCGCTGATCACCCGTTCGCCGTGGTTGTCATGGCAGCTTGGTCGGATGTGGGCTTCGTATGCCGAGGCAGCGGCCTGCTTGACCTGGAGAAACAACGGATCGTCGCCGCTGCGTCCCTCGAGCAACACCAGATAGACACGCATGCCGACGCTGCCGACACCGACGACCTGACGGACCACATCGACCAGGGTGAAACGGTCGAACAGACGCCGCCGGTCCTCCTGCAGCGTCAAGCGATACTGGGCAAAGAGCTGGTCGACCAGGTCGGCCTGCTCGTCGTCATCGACAGTCACACGAATCGGAGGGTCCTCGTCGATCCGGGGCCGCCCGTTGACCATGCTGGTGAGCTTGGCGAATGCGCCCTGGCTGGTGCGAACCTTGGCCTCTTTCTCGATGTGGATCGACACTCGACCACGGTCCGCTGGTTCGAAGTACCTGATCAGGCTGTCGACATGGATGCTGTCGTACCAGATATCCAGCTCCGGCGCATCGACATATCGCCTCATGCGCTTGCGGTAGGCCGAGGCGGCGGCCACTACCGCCGCCTCGGCGGTGCGCGCCCTGATTCCGCTTGCGCGGGCCGCCACCACCAGGCTCGCGGCCAAGCGCTTGAGATCCCACTCGAAGGGGCCGGGCAGGGTCTCGTCGAAGTCGCGCAGGTCGAACAGCAGGTTCCGCTCGGGCGTTGCCCAGAGGCCGAAATTGAGGACGTGGGCATCGCCGCAGAGCTGCACCTCCAGGCCGCTGTGCGGCAGCGACGCCAGGTCGGCGGCCATCACCGCAGCGGCCCCGCGATAATAGTTCCACGGCGACACCGCCATGCGCCCGTGCCGGAGGGGCACGAGATCGGGCACGCGGAGCAGGTTCTGGCCGGTGACCGTGGCGAGTGCATCGTGGCCACGGCCCTTCTCGTCCCACCTTCCTTGGGCGCCGGGCGCCACCCGTTGGCGGGCGGCTTTGCCCGCCGCCTTGCGCTCCCTGATGGTCGCGGGGAAATCGTGGAGTCCGGTGAGCAGAACATCTGCTGCCGGAGTGTTCGGTTCTGTCATGGGGTTCCTCTCGCGGGGTACGATATTTCCGCAACCTTCAGCCCGCCCGTGTCTGCTCGCGAGCGGCAAAGTCGAATCAGCAGGATGGGGAAGACGGCCGGAAGTATCGTTGACCGCAACCGCAGCCGTCAATAGAAAAAAATCTGACAGGTCTACAAGAACCTTCTCGCGCCACAGGCACCGTGACAGAGGTAATCAGCCCCCGCCGCGTGGCCAGGGGTGACCCGCTCAAGTTCTTGCGCCTGTGGCATCATTCGCCGCACAACAGGCGCATGCGGCGCTCGGCGAGCGTGAAAGCCTCGTCGGTGTCGGCACTCAGCACCTGCGCCTTGGCCTGCTCGCAGGCGCTCGCCGCGTCGACATCGGCCGGCGCTGCTGCGGTGGCAGCGGATGCAGGCGTGGCCGCCAGGTTGCAGCGGGCATCGGGCACCAGCCGGATGTTGCTGAACTGCCCCTGCTCCACCGCCACGCAATCGCCGACCCGCTTGCCGGCCTGGTCGGAAATGATGCGGGTTGTCGTCGTGCCGCCGATGAGGACTGTGTACTCGAACGCCTGCGAACGGGTGGCGAGGGTGGTGACGCCACGGCCGGCCGCGGCGCCGCCCACGGCACGCAGTGCGCGGTTGCTGCCGGACTGTCCGCTACCGGTGGCCAGACCGACGCCGCCACCGACCAGCGTCCCGACATTCTGGGCAGTCGAGTTGTTCACCGTGGTGGCGACGACGTTGGTGATCCGCCCGTACTGCACACGCGCCTGGGCGTCGGCCAGCGTCGGGACCAGCGCAAGCGAGAGCACGGCGGCGGCCAACGAGGGGTGGATGAATGGGATTCGGTTCATTGACTTTCTCCAGAGTAAATGGATGGTAACGGCGTCGAGCCGACGGTGCGACGCCACGAATTATTGCAGATTGGCCTCGCTGAACGCGAGAACGACGATTCTCGAAATCCGCGGCAATGTGCGAACATTCGGACCGTTGCGGATAATCCGTCCGATCGATCCCGGGAACCTTTCATGAGCACACCCTCCGCCCCCCTGCCCCGCTACGTCAGACTCGTCAGCCACGCCGGTTCGCGCTTCCGGCTGTGGTGGCTGGACAAGCTGCTGCGCATGGCGGTCAAGCGCGCCTTCAAGCACGATGCCGAGATCCAGTTCCTGCGCGACCGCCAAGCCGGGCTGGATCTCAAGCTGACCAGGATCGACCCGGAAATGAAGACGCAGGCAATCGAATGCAACGGCGCCGCGGCCGAATGGATCACCCTGCCCGAATCCCGGAACGAGAAGGTCATCTTCTACATTCACGGCGGCGCCTGGATGTTCAAGTTTCCGCGCCTGCACCATGCGATGGTGGCCAGCTGGTGCCGGCGGATCAGGGCGCGCGCACTGATGGTCGACTACCGTCTGGCGCCCGAATTCCGCTTCCCGTCCGGCGTCGAGGACGTCTGGGCAGCCTGGCAATGGCTGATGGCCCAGGGCATTCCCGCACGGGACGTCGTCATTGCCGGCGACTCGGCCGGCGGCAACCTGACCCTGGTCCTGCTGCACCGGATCAGGGCGGCCGGGCAGCCGATGCCGGCGTGCGCCGTCATGCTCTCGCCCTTCGTCGACTTCACTCTGAGCAGCCCGAGCATGGTGACCAACGAGAAGAGCGATCCGATGTTCACCGCCGCGGCGATGGTCGGCCTGCGCCATCACTACATCACGCCGGAAGACATGCTGTCGCCCGATGCGTCACCGCTGTTCGGCGATTTCACGGGCCTGCCGCCGCTGTTCTTCCAGTCCAGCGCAAGCGAGATGCTGCGCGACGACTCGCTGCGCGCCGCGGAACGGGCGGACGCCGCCGGCGTCAATGTCGAGGTCGAGTTGTGGGCCAATGTTCCCCACGTATTCCAGGGACTCCAGAAACTTTCGCACGGCAAGGCAGCGCTCGAAAGGATCGCCGACTTCGTCACGCGGCATACCGACTGGGACCGCCCCGATCCGCAACTGCCGCTGCGGCAAGCGGAATCGACCGCGCCGATGAACGCCGGCACGACCGTTCCGGCCGCGTGAACGGATCAGTTCTTGCGCACGACGATGCTGCCGATCGAATAGCCGGCGCCGAAACTGCAGATGACGCCGACGTCGCCTGACTTGAGATCCTGGCTGTGGCGGTGGAAGGCGATGATCGAACCGGCCGACGCCGTGTTGGCGAATTCGTCGAGAATCACCGGCGCCTCGTCGGCACTGGCATCGTGGCCGAGCAGGCGCCTGGCGATCAGCTGATTCATTGCCAGGTTCGCCTGGTGCAGCCAGAAGCGGCGCACGCCGGCGGCGGTCAGGCCAAGCTCCGCAAGCTGGCTGCCGATATGGTCGGCGGCCAGCGGACAGACTTCCTTGAAAACCTTGCGCCCTTCCTGGCGGAACAACTGGTCGCGATCGTCCGGGTTGCGATCCTCGCAGCGCCAGAGGAATCCGGCGTTGTTGCGGATGTTGTTCGAAAAGCTCGTCGCCAGCTTGCTGCCGAGGACTTCCCAAGTCACGGCGGCCGTAGCCGTGTCGGCGCGTTCGACCACCAGCGCGGTGCACACGTCGCCGAAGATGAAGTGGCAGTCGCGATCCTTCCAGGCGAGGTGGGCCGAGCAGATTTCCGGGCTGACCACCAGCGCGGCGCGCACCGATCCGGTCCTGACCGCGTTGATCGCCTGTTCGAGCGCGAAGGTTGCCGAGGAACAGGCGACGTTCATGTCGAAGGCGTAGCCGCCGGCGCCGAGCGCGCCCTGGATCTCGACGGCCATCGCCGGGTACGGGCGCTGCATGTTGGAGGCGGCGCAGAGCACCATGTCGATATCGGCTGCGGCGCGCCCGGCGGTGGCGAGCGCCTCGCTGGCCGCGGCCACGGCCATCTCGGCCATCAGCGAAAGGGTGTCGTCCGGGCGCGGAGCGATATGCGGGCGCATGCGTGCCGGGTCGAGGACGCCGGCCTTGTCCACGACATAGCGCTGCTTGATGCCGGAAGCCTTTTCGATGAACTCGACGCTCGATTCCGGCAGCGCAGTGACTTCGCCGACGGCGATGGCCAGCGCGTTTTCCTCGTTGAAGCGCCGCGAATAGGCGTTGAAGGCGACGACCAGTTCTTCGTTGCTGATGACCTCGGGGGCGACCCAAAGGCCGGTACCGCTGATGACGACGTTGTGCATGGGACAGGACCGATGAAATTGGCTAGGCGTAACGATAGCACAGGCGCCCTCCCCCCGCGAAGCCGCTGCCTGCCACATCACCGCGCCGCCGCTGCAACTTTGCCGTCGCCGGTTGCGGTCGACGTCGTAAAATGGGCAGATTTCAAACTTTGCAGGAGTCAGCATGCCCCTCTTCCGCCTCGGTGAAAAACAGCCCCAACTCGGCGCGAATGCCTGGGTTGCCCCCAACGCCACGGTGATCGGCGACGTCCATCTCGGGGCCAACGCGTCGATCTGGTGGAATGCCACCGTGCGCGGCGACAACGATCCGATCCACATCGGCGACAACAGCAACATCCAGGACGGCTCGGTCCTGCACACCGACGAGGGCGTGCCGATGCACATCGGCGCCGACGTGACCGTCGGCCATCTGGTCATGCTGCACGGCTGCACGGTCGGCGATGGCAGCCTGATCGGCATCGGCTCGGTGATCCTCAATCGCGTGGTGATCGGCAAGGGTTGCATCGTCGGCGCCAACACGCTGATTCCCGAAGGCAAGGTCTTCCCGGACCATGTGCTGATCGTCGGCTCGCCGGGCAAGGTCGTGCGCGAACTGACCGCCGACGAGGTCATCCACCTCAAGCACGCCGCCGCGCACTACGTCGCCAACGCGCGGCGTTACGAGGACACGCTGATCCCCCTGTAATCGCTGTCGCGGGGCAATTCTGCCGCTGTGGCGATTCGCCGCCGGTTGCGTTTTCGCCGCGGATTGCGCATCATGCGTCCCCCTTTTGCAGCCCTGCCGCACCCATGCTCGCACCCATCGAACACCGCATCGCCGTCGAACTCGGCGTCCGCCCGGCGCAGGTCGTCGCCGCCATTGCCCTGCTCGACGAAGGCGCTACCGTGCCCTTCATCGCCCGCTATCGCAAGGAAGCGACCGGCGAGCTCGACGACACCCAGCTGCGCAATCTGGAAGAGCGCCTGACCTACCTGCGCGAACTCGAGGAACGCCGCGCCGCCATCCTCGCCAGCATCGACGAGCAGGGCAAGCTGACGCCTGAGTTGAAGGCCGGGATCGAGGAGGCCGAAACCAAGCAGCGCCTCGAAGACCTTTACCTGCCCTACAAGCAGAAGCGCCGGACCAAGGCCCAGATCGCCCGCGAGGCCGGCATCGAGCCGCTGGCGCTCGTCCTGCTGGAAAATCCCGAACTGACGCCGGAAGATGAAGCCGGGAAATTCCTCAACGCCGATGCCGGCTTTGCCGACGCCAAGGCCGTGCTCGACGGCGCCCGCCAGATCCTGATGGAAAAGTTCGCCGAGGATGCCGAACTGCTCGGCCAACTGCGCGAATACCTGAAGGAACACGGCCTGTTGCGGTCGACCGTCGTCGAAGGCAAGGAATCGGAAGGTGCCAAGTTCCGCGACTGGTTCGACTTCGCCGAGCCGATCGCCGACATGCCGTCGCACCGGGCACTGGCCCTGCTGCGCGGGCGCAACGAAGGCGTGCTGCACGTCGCGCTGGTGCTCGATTCCGAGCTTGACGCGGAAAAGATCCAGCCCGGCCCCGGACCCTGCGAACAGCGCATCGCCGTCCGTTTCGGGGTAAGGAACCAGAGCCGTCCAGCCGACAAATGGCTGGCCGACACCGTGCGCTGGACGTGGAAAGTCAAGATCCATACCCACCTCGAACTCGAACTGATGAACGAGTTGCGTGAGCGCGCCGAGGAGGAAGCGATTCGCATCTTCGGCAAGAACCTGAAAGACCTGCTGCTCGCCGCCCCGGCCGGCCAGCATGTGACGATGGGCATCGACCCCGGCATCCGCACCGGCTGCAAGCTCGCCGTCGTCGACGCCACCGGCAAGCTGCTCGACACCGCCACCATTTACCCGCACGAACCGCGCAACGACTGGGATGGCTCGATGTCGACCATCGCCCGCCTGGCCGCCAAACACGGCGTTTCGCTGGTCGCCATCGGCAACGGCACGGCCAGCCGCGAAACCGACAAGCTGGTGCAGGATGTGATGAAGCGCTACCCGGAAGCGCGCCTGACCAAGATCGTCGTCTCCGAAGCCGGCGCCTCGGTCTATTCAGCCTCCGAACTCGCCGCCAAGGAATTCCCCGATCTCGACGTTTCGATTCGCGGCGCCGTCTCGATCGCCCGCCGCCTGCAGGATCCGCTCGCCGAACTGGTCAAGATCGAGCCTAAATCCATCGGCGTCGGCCAATACCAGCACGACGTGTCGCAGACCAAGCTGGCACGCAATCTCGACGCCGTGGTCGAAGACTGCGTGAATGCCGTCGGCGTCGATGTGAACACCGCCTCGGTGCCGCTGCTCACCCGCATCTCCGGCCTCAACGCCGGGCTGGCCGCCAACATCGTCGGCTACCGCGACGCCAACGGCGCCTTCCGTTCGCGCGATGCCCTGAAGAAAGTGCCGCGCCTCGGCGACAAGACCTTCGAGCAGGCCGCCGGCTTCCTGCGCGTGCCCAACGGCGACAACCCGCTCGACGCCTCGTCGGTACACCCCGAAGCCTACCCGGTGGTCGAGAAAATCATCGTCGACCTCAACAAGCCGATCAAGGAAATCCTCAGCGACAGCCGCGCCCTCAAGGGCCTGAATGCCAGCAAATACACCGACGAACGCTTCGGCCTGCCGACCGTCCAGGACATTCTCAGGGAACTGGAAAAACCCGGCCGCGACCCGCGCCCCGAATTCAAGACCGCTACCTTTGCCGACGGCGTCGAGAAAGTCAGTGACCTGCGCCCCGGCATGATCCTCGAAGGCGTCGTCACCAACGTTGCCGCCTTCGGCGCCTTCGTCGACATCGGCGTCCATCAGGATGGCCTGGTGCACGTCTCGGCACTCGCCAACACCTTCGTCAAGGACCCGCACTCGGTGGTCAAGGCCGGGCAGATCGTCAAGGTCAAGGTGCTGGAAGTCGACCTGCAGCGCCAGCGCATCGCGCTGAGCATGCGCATGGGCGACGAGCCGACGCAGGGCAAGCGCCACGACGCTGCCCCGGCCGGACGCGGCAAACCCGGCCAGCAGCGACCGCAGCAGCGCAGCACCGGCCCTGCCCCCGCCGGCAATGCGATGGCCGCGGCGTTCGCCAAACTGAAGCGCTGAATGCCGGGGCTTGCCAGGCTGACTTCCGCTGCCGGCTTCGCGGTTACCGTGCTGCGCCTGCCGGGGCACGGCACCCTGCCCTCGATGATGACCATCGCCCTCGGCTCGCTCACGCGCCTGCGCAGCAACCCCTTCTGGGCGCTCATCGACAGCGAAATCGATGCGCTGGTCGCCGACGACCTGTCCGCGCCGGGGCAGAGGCCCTGAAGCAGCCGGTCGTCAGCACTCTTCAAGTGTGCGTTGGCGGCGAAAATCAGGATTGTCGGCATCAGGTCCTGATTCGGGCTGCCGAATCACCGCGCACTCAGGTCGAAACCGGTTCGATGCGCACCGGAACATACTTGTGGAACGGCGTACGCGTCAGCGGATCACAATGGGCAAGGGCCGTCAGCCGGTTGATCTGCGGCCCGAATGGCCCGCTCCCGCCGTAGCGCTGACCGTAGCCATGCGGCAGGGTCGCGGTTCCGCGGCGTAGGCTGTCATCGAATTCGACCCTGACCTGAAGTTCTCCGGTTGCCGAGCGGCACTTCGCCTGGGCACCATCGGCCAGGCCGAGATATTGCGCGTCGGCCGGGTGCAGGCGCATCGCTCCTTCGCGGTCTACCTTGCGCCAGGCGGGATCGCGGTAAATCTGGTTGGCGTTGTAGGCGCGACGCTCGCCTGCCATGAGAATGAAGGGGTAATCCGCCCCCGGCGGCGTTTCCGAACCCAGTGCGCGGATTTCCGCCAGCATCTCGGGAATCGCCAGGTGGATGCGCCGGTCCGGATGACGGATCAGGGACCACGTGTCATCGAAGGTGTGGATGCTCATTAGCGTGCCGGCACGGCGTTCGAGAATGGCGCGAAACAGCGCCGCGCCCAGTGTCAGGCGATTGCCGCGATGTCCGGCGCGGCGAACGGCGGCGGCGTGACGTTTGGCATAGACGGCAGTCAGCCCGAGCAGCGGAGCCGCCGCCGACGCACCGTTCGGCAGGGATGGCCCCAGGGTCCGATACATGATCGACGCGGCATAGGGCTTCCAGCGTGGCTTGCGGCGCAACGTGGCGGCCAATGCGCCGAGGAATGCGGCATGCCCGGTAAAACCTGGCTCCAGTCGGGCGATCCACTCAAGCAACGGGAAGCGCGAAGGGATCTCGCCCATCCTTTCCAGAAGCCGCGTGTAGATTTCGGCTTCGGGCAGGCTTTCGCCGAGCGGAGGAAACAGGGCATGGCGAAGGTGGAAGGCGTTTTCCGGGAATTCCAGATTGAAACCGGTGGCCTCCCATTTCTCGAACTGCGAAGCCGCCGGGAGAACATAATGGGCGAGACGAGCGGTTTCGGTCATCGCCACATCGACCACCACCAGCAGTTCGAGCTTGCCGAACGATCGCTCATAGGCTGGGGTGTCCGCCGCCGTCAGCAGCGGATTGGCGCTATCGACAAACATCGCCCACACCCGGTCCTCGCCTTCATGCTCGATTTCGTCGGGCAGGATGTTGGGCGGATAGAGCCCGGAAATCGGGAACATCCGGTGCCGCGCCGTCCGTGGGTATTTCGGATTGCGCTCGTCGCTATGGCCGATCAGGGGCAGCAGAAAGGCATGGAGGTTGTTGCCGCCACGCTTGCCAAAGTTTCCAGTGACCAGATAGAGCAACTTTTCGAGGTAACCGTTGAGGGTGGTATGCAACGTTTGCTGAATGCCCAGATCGATACGCACGCAGGCGGTTCTGGCGGTCGCGAAGCCACGCGCCACGCGCTCGACATCGGCCCCCGACAGTTCCGTGCGCTGCACGTAATTGGTGACCGGGACGGCCAGCAGTTCCCGTTCCAACTCGTCGAACCCGGTGCAATGTTGCGCGAGGAATTCGCGGTCATGCAACCCTTCGCGGACGATGATGCCCAACATGGCCAGCATCAGGAAGGCATCGGTGCCGGGCTTGATCTGTAGATGAATGTCTGCCTGTCTGGCGGTTTCGGAGCGGCGTGGATCGACGACCACCATGGTGCGATCCGGATTCCTTTGCAGGTCGCGCAGCGTATCGCGGGCATTGGGAATGCCATGCGCCTGATACGGATTGGTGCCGATGAACAGCACGTAGTCGGCGTGTTCGACATCTTCGGTAGTATGGCAAGTCTGATGGCCGAACAGGCGGCCATTGACCCAGAAGTCGCCCGTCTTTTCCTGCGCCAGGGAAGAGTAGACGAAGCGGCTGTTCATTGCCTTGTTCAGTTGCTGGCCATACATGCCACCTAGATGGTTGCCCTGACCGCCACCACCGTAGAAGGCAAACGCCTGACCACCATGCTGCTGGCGGATTGCTGTCAGACGCCGGGCAATATCGGTCAGCGCCTCGTCCCAGCTGACCTGCGTGAAGCTGCCGTCGGCTTGGCGTTTCAGCGGATGGTGCAAGCGGTCTTCGTGGTGTTGATAGTGTTCGAGGCGGGCGGCCTTCTGGCAGATATATCCCTTCGATACCGGGTGCTCCTCGTCACCGCGAATGCGCGTGAACTTTCCGTCTTCGATCGTGACGGTAAGGCCGCAATTGCGGGAACAGAGGATGCAGGCGGTTTTCTCGGTGATCTTGCTGGGTTCGGAAGTCATCTTTCTGCTGCGACCATTTACATAACGGTAGTTATCCTAACTGTCGTCATGTAATAATGCAAGCCGCTTTTTTTGAAAGGACTTTCGCGAGGATCACGCGATGCGCTACCCGCCGGAACACAAGGAAGGCACGCGCGCCCGCCTGTTGGAGGCGGGAGGCGCCCTGGCCAAAAAGGACGGATTTGCCAGTACGGGTGTTGACGGGCTGATGGCTGCCGTCGGTCTCACGTCGGGCGCGTTTTATTCGCACTTCCGTTCCAAGGCGGAGCTACTCGAAGCCATCGTTGAAAGCGAGTTGGGCCGCTCGCTGGACAGGTTCGCCGGCAAGACCGATGAACAACTGGCCGCTGTCCTCGAATCGTATCTGAGCGCCGCTCATGTCGACGAACCGGCACGGGGCTGTGCAGTCACGACATTGAGCACAGAAGTTGCCCGCTCGAGCGTGGAGACCAGAGAGATCTTCGAGCGCATGATGATTCGCATCAAGGATCAACTTAGCGCCCATCTGGCGGGTGACGACGAGGCATGGATCATGATTGCGCAGATGGTGGGTGCGGTCATGATCGCCCGCGCCATGGCGTCCGGGAAGTCGCGCGAATCGTTGCTGGAGGCGGTGTTGCAGCAATGCCGGAAGATGTTCAACAGGTAACGGAAGCTTCCCACACTCGGTCGCCCTCATGCCCGTCGCGCTTCGCTCAGATCAAAATGCCGTTCAGCGCCAACTGAACGGCATAGGGTTACAGCGCGGTCTTCCGGTTCAGCCGTTCAGTAGGGCGGATTGATGACAACGTATTGGCTGCCTTGGGGTTGGTACCAGGTACTGCCGCACTGCTGATAGACGATGCCGCCGTAGTTGACCGGGACACAGCCAGCCGGCACGGTGCGCACCATCGAACCGATGACGGCGGAAGTCACGGCCACCGTGGCTGTCACCGCCGCCGCCGTGGCGACCGGATGATAGTTGTTGTCCCAGCCGCCGTGGCAGCAGCCACGGTTATTGTCGACATTGACATTGACGTTCCTGTTGACATTGACGTTATTGACGCTGGTGTTGCGGACATTGCTGGTGCGCACATCGGCACGTGCGTTGTTGACCTGCCGGTCGCCACCACCGGCGTAAGCGCCACCGCCTCCGCCAGCGCGCCCACCGCCGCCACCGCGCGCCTCGGCGACCGGGGCCATGGCGAAACTGGCCAGAACGAGAACCGTCAGGGGGGCCAGGAAGAACTTGCTGAATGACTTTTTCATGGTGGCGCTCCTTTACTTCTGGACCAGCGGACGAATCTCGACAGCGGTCGCACCCTTGGGCGGCGTGAACTTGAAGATCGAGTCCTTGAACGTCGGCTTCAGGTTCCAGTCGATCAGCGAGACCGATTGCGGGCGCGCTTCGTCGCTGCGATTGGCGATAACCAGCTTGCGCGGCAGCGGCTTGTCGCCGACGGTGATCCAGATCTGCCAGTCGAACATTCCCTGGCGGAAGGCGTAGTGGTCGCAAAGGTCCTTGCCGATGAAGTCCTGGCCGGCGTTCATCGCCGATTCGATCTTGTCGAACGTCGCCGCCGGCGTACCCCAGACGAACATGTCGGCCAACGGCACTTCCACGCCATAGCGATCTTCCAGCCTTTTGATCAGCTCGCCGAGGTTTCCGGAAAACTCGATGCTCGAGTAGTACTTTTGCTCCGGCGTAAAGAGGGTAACCGTCTTACCATCGTAGATCAGTTCGCGTTCGGCCCGGGCGCTCCACATCCGGGCGCGCAGCCGGTTCGGGCGCTCGACGTCCATGTCCGCCGTCGCCGTATGCTGCAGCTTCTGACCGTCGGCGAGAACCCGCTCGCCAGTCAGTTCGGTGGATACCTGGAAGCGTTTCAGGGTCTGCAGATGGGCACCCATGTCCTTGAGGGCCTGGATCGAAGCCGGATCGACCGTATTCGCCGCCGCCGGTGCGGCAGCAGCGGCCGGCGCGGTCTGGGCATGGATGCCGGGCGCTGCAAGCATGACCGCGAGCAGGCTGAGCACCAGTTTCTTACGTACCATGGTTATCTCCTGGGTTGGGAAGGGCATTCGAGAAAGATTCGGCTGGCGGCCTGCCGGGTCGTGCAGTTCTGGTGTTTCATGGCTGCGACCGAACTTGACACTACCGGCCAGCATTCAGTTCGACTTCATGCGACCGGCGCATTATGTTCTTCCACGGCTGGTAACACAATTCCTGGCCCTGCCTTGCCTGGGGGTTTCCGGGCGGCGCCGGAGATCTCACCAGCGGCGGTGAGGAGTTTCTTCGCTTCCATCTTCTCCTGACTCCCGATAGCCATGTGTTGCATGACTTTGGCGACCCGGCGCTGCTCGCCCTTGTCCAACGAGGCCGTTGCCTGGCGCGGCAAGATGCCGACACCGGACAGGCTTGCAAGACCGAGCCCATATATGACAAGCTCTTGCCCTGTCGCGTGCGCAGCAACAACCACCATGATCGTGCTTCTGACCCAGGCAGACCCGAATGACTGAGGACTCGGCGCGGACCGTATGCCTGGTCAAGGCCTTCGAGACCGCTGCGCAGCCCGGGAATTCCTGGTCTCGGGCGGATTCCGCGCTGGCCGGCGACAGGGCGGCGCAGGAAGTCGGCACGAACGCCAGCGACGAGACCTTCATCCGGCGCCGCGCAGAGCTGGCCTGGGAGAGGATCACCGCGCGGCAGCCGAATCTGATACGCCTGGAAACCGACGCCAACTGGCATGAGTGGCTCGGCTGGGCGCTGGTTGCGTCGGCGCTGGTTTCCGGCGTATTCGTCGACCAGATCGACCCGGACAACCTCATCAACCTGACTTCGCTCCCGCTCTTCGGGCTGCTGCTCTGGAACATGGCAGTCTACGCACTCCTCCTCGGACAGACGACAGGCCGCCTTCTCGGCCGCCAAGCAGCGGCGCCCGGCCCGCTGCGCCGGGCCGTTGCCGCGGTTGTCGGCCGCTTCCGCAGCACCGCTCCCGACAAGGCCAATGCATCGTTCCGGACCGCATACTGGGGCGACTGGAGTCGGGTTTCCTATCCGCTGTCCAAAGCCTATGTCACCCGGCTGCTTCACCTGGCTGCCGCCGCATTTGCCGCCGGCATCATTGGCTCGCTCTATTACCGGGGGTTCTTCAACGAGTACGTTGCCGGATGGAAGAGCACTTTCGTCCCTGCCGCGGCCCGCGTCGTGCAATGGTATGTGACAGCAGTCATCGGCGCGATTCCTTCGCTGTTCGGCATACCGCCACCCGCTGCCGACGAACTCGCGGCGCTCGATCTGGCGCAGCACCCGGCCGGGGTCGGGGCCGCTCCGTGGATTCACCGCATTGCGCTGACGCTTGGATTCCTGGTCGTGTTGCCGAGGGTGTTGCTGGCAGGCTGGGCATGGCTCACGCAACGGCGGTTGCAGCGGAGGTTCCCCATCGATCTGGGGGAGGCGTACTATCAGCGCCTGTTGCGCCGGTTCCGCGGGGCCGTGGCCAGGGTTGTCGTCGTCCCCTACAATTACCAAATTACTCCCCCGGTCGCGCTGGGGTTGAACGGGGTCGTTCAGGCACTGTTCGACACCGATGCCCGACTGGAAATACTCGATCCGATCCCGATCGGCCAGGAAGACAACCCTCCCGACGCCATCTGCTCGCCCGATCTCGCTGCGCGCTTCGTCCTGTTCAACCTGACCTCGACGCCCGAGGACGAAGCACACGGTGTCCTGCTCCGGACGCTGCAAGCGGGAACCCGCCAGGGGCCGCGCGTGGTCGGCATCGTCGACGAAAGCGCATTTCTCAAACGCTTCGGGAAACACGGCGAGCGTCTGGATGAGCGGCGCGCGCTGTGGTCCCGCTTTTTCGCTGCCGCGTCGCTTGCCCATGCCTTCTGCGACCTGACCCAGGCGGAAGCGGCGCAGGCCTTTGCCGGACTTGAGTTCGCCGACACGTCACGCAAGGACCGCCGGTGAGCGACGCCACATCCAGAATCGAACTGAGTCTCGTCTCCCATACCAACGTCGGCAAGACGACGCTGGCGCGAACCCTTCTCGGTCGAGACATCGGGGAAGTCCGCGATGCGCCCCATGTGACCACGGTTTCCGAACCCCATGCCATGATCAGGAGCCCGGAGGGACACCTCCTCACCCTTTGGGACACGCCCGGATTTGGCGACAGTATCCGGTTGGCCAGGCGCTTGCGCCAGAGAAGCAATCCGATCGGCTGGTTTCTCGCCGAAATCTGGGATCGCTGGCGTGACAAGGCATCGTGGTCGAGCCAGCAGGTGCTGAAGACCGTTCGTGACCAGTCGGACGTCGTGCTGTACCTGGTCAATGCTTCGGAGAACCCGGCGGACGCCGCCTACGTCCTTGCCGAAATGGAAATCCTCTCATGGATTGGCAAACCCGTTCTGGTGCTGCTCAACCAGATGGGAGAGCCGCGCCCAAGAGACATCGAGGAGGCCGAGAAAAACCTGTGGCGTGACTACGTTTCCCGGTACGACTTCGTCAGGGAAGTCATGTCGCTCGATGCGTTCGCGCGCTGCTGGGTTCAGGAATTCTCCCTGCTCGACGCCGTCGCGAGCGCCCTGCCGGACGCGAAACAGGCTGCCTTCAAGCCGCTTCGGGAAGCCTGGAAGGCGCAACGGCTTGCTGCCTATCGCGCGTCTGCCGAGGCAATCGCGAGGTATCTCGCCATCCTGGCCAGGGATCGCGAGCGTGTTGCGGATGGTCGAATTTCCTCAACCATCAGAAAGGTCGGTCGGGCGATCGGCATCGGGGATGACGGCAAACCGGATCCCGAAGCGTACGCGATGAAGGCTCTGGAAGAGCGCGCCGCGAAAAACCTGCGTACCCTGACCGATCAACTGATCGACATCCACGGACTCAAGGGACGCGCCGCGGAACAGGTGTTGCAGCGTCTGGCGGCGGACTGGAGCGTCGATGAACCCCTGAACGAGGGCGCCTTCGGGACCGTCGGCGCGATCCTGGGTGGAGCCATTTCCGGACTCGCGGCGGACCTCATGGCCGGTGGCCTGACGCTGGGAGCCGGCGCGGTGGCGGGTGCGGTACTCGGCGCCCTCGGTGCCGCCGGCGTCGCCAGAGGTTATAACGTCTACAAGGGCAAGGATGGCACCACCGTCAGCTGGAACGAGGGAGCGCTGGACCGGATATTCAAGGAGTCGCTGCTCCTCTACCTGGCTGTGGCGCATTACGGCAGGGGCCGTGGCGAATGGAGCCGCGCTGAGCATCCCGCGCACTGGCGTTCGACCATCGAAGCAGCCGTCGCCGCGCAGTCCGCCCCACTCGCGGCAATCTGGGGCGGCCGAACGGAACTCTCGGGTTCGGACTGGCTGGAAAGAAGGCTGAGGCGCGCCATCGACAGCACGCTCGGATCGACATTGAACCGGCTCTATCCCGAGTCGAAGGTGTTCGCCACTCCGGCCGGACCGCATCGTTTCGCGCCAGACCACGAATGACCCCGGCTTCGCTCAGTAGGAGTAGCTGGCGCTGATCCCGGCCAGCCAGTTGCGGCCCGGCGCCGCTTCGTAGTAACGCCCGTTGGCGTCGCTGACGACCACCGACCCGGCATACTGGCCGTCGAAGATATTGTCGAGACGCAGGAAGCCGCCGTAGCGCAGAGCCCCGCTGTTCCCCTCGATGCCAACGCGCAGGTTGGCGATGGCGTAGGCCGGCGCCGCCTGCTGGGTGTTGCTGTCCTCGACATAGACCTTGCTGCGGGCGATCGCTTCGACCCCGGCATGCCAGCCGCCGGCCGGATGGCGCCAGACCAGTTCGCCGAACAGCGTGTGCCGGGGGATTCCCGGCAGATGGCGGCCGGCCTCGATCAGGGTCGGCACGCCGAGGACAACGGTCGAGAACGGTTCGGCATAGCGGGCGACGAGCCCGCTGTAGGCGATCCGCGTCGCGAAATCGCCTGCCCAGCGGCTGTCGACCGCAACTTCGACACCCTGGCGGGTAGTCTGCGCCACGTTCTGGTAACTGGTGCGGCCGCCGAAGCTCGATTTGACCGCCAGATCGTTGGCGGTGCGGATATCGAAAAACGCGAGATCGACCCGGCTGTCGCTACCGACGAAGGCCTTGAGGCCGATTTCAAAATGGGTACTGGTCGCTGCCTTCAGGTCGTAGCTGAAGCCGCCGCCGGGCCCGGAGTAGAACAGTTCGTTCAGCGTCGGCGTTTCGAAACCACGGGCAGCGCTGGCGTAAACGTTGAGCGTCGGAGTCAGGCGGTAGAGCGCCGCCAGCAAAGGCGCCGTGTTGTTGTAAGTGATGGTGCCGCTGTCGTCCTGATTGCCGTCGGTAACGTAGTTGTCGACAACCTTGTAGGTCGCGTTGCCGTGGCGCAAGCCAGCGGTCAGACTCCATTGGCCGATCAGCCATTCGGCCTGAACGTACTGGTCGAAGGTGGTCGCGCTATTGACCTCATCGCGACGCAGTGCCCCCTTGACACCCAGCGTCTGCCCGACGAAGTTTTCATAGCCCCGGCGATCATCGCTGGCCCTTTCGTAATCGAGGCCAATGGTCGCCGTCAGCCGGCCACCGCCCAATTCGTAGCGCCCGATCCAGCGTGCCGAGAGCCCCGAGAAGTCGCGATCGAAGTCGATGACGCCGCCGGACTGCCGGCGCTTCGGATCGTCGGCCGGCGTTGAACCGGTGATCAGCTGAAGCGCACGCGGGATAGACTGGAATTGGGTTACCGAACGCTGACCGGCGTAGGCCATGATCTGCACGATATCCTCGCCGAAGCGACGCTCGTAGCTGGCCCCGCCCTGCAGCTGGTCGATGCTCTTGCGCGTGTTGTAGAGCAGGGTCGCCTCCTCGACGCTGCGCGGATCGGTCGTGAACCGCTTCCAGGTCGTGCCCTGCGGATCTTGGGCTTGTTGCGAGAAGCAGTTGGCGATGAGCATGACCCTGGTTTCGGCATCGGGCGCATAGGTCAGCTTGGCCAGGCTCTGGTTGCGATCGGCGGCGCTGTGCTCACGATACCCGTCGGTCGCGAAACGCGATGCGTCGAGCACGTAGCCGACCTCGCCCGCCCTCCCCTGTGCCGCCAGGTCGGTCTTCCAGGTACCGTAGCTACCCGCCGCAACGCGGGCTTCGACGCTCGGCGGATCCTGGCCGTCAACCGTGAAAAGCTGGATGACGCCGCCGGAATGATTGCCATAGATCGCCGACATCGGGCCGCGCATGACCTCCATGCGCGCGGCGCGATCGAGATTGAAGGTCGCCGCCTGGCCTTGGCCGTCGGGCATCGAAGCCGGGATGCCGTCGCTGATCAGGCGAATGCCACGCACCCCGAAGGCGGCGCGCACGCCGAAGCCGCGCGACGAAATCTGCATATCCTGCGCATAGTTCTGACGATTTTGGACGCTGATTCCAGGCACAGCCGCCAGCGCTTCGGAAACGTTGACCCGCGCATTGTCGGCGCCGATGCGCCCGGCATCGACCACATCGACGGCACCCGGCAGATCGAAGCTGCCATGGTCGACGCGGCTGCCGGTGACCACGACCGGGTCGAGCGTCGACGGTGCCGCATCGGCGGCGGCCGGACAGGGAAAGACGGCGGCCAGAATGGCAACGACGCCCCGGAAGCCAGGGTTCATGTTCGTCTCGGCAGGTTGCAGGAGCAGCGGGTCGGCTAGACCGCATTCTGGCCCTGCCGGGCGGTCGACCGCAACAGCGCTCGCCGGACAGCCCGCAGTGAACGGCGCGCCGTCCCCCACGTCACGGGGAGCGCGGACCAGCGGCGACACATGTTATCTTTGCTTCAAGGACTTCTTGCCGCCGTGCAGGCGGCGAGCTGACCAACCCCCAATCCGGAGAACTTGCCCCATGAAGAAGATCGTGTTCATCACCGGCTGCTCGAGCGGCATCGGCGCCGCGCTGGCGCTCGAATTCCACCGCCGCGGGCACACCGTCTTCGCCACCGCGCGCCGGCCTGAAGCGATGGCGCCGCTCGCGGCGAAAGGCATCCGCACGCTGGCTGTCGATGTCGTCGACGACGCCAGCATCGCCAGCGCCGCCGGCGCGGTGGAACGTGACACGGGGCACATCGACATCCTGATCAACAATGCCGGCTTCAGCCAGGTCGGTGCGGTGATCGACCTGAGCCGCGACGACCTGCGCCGGCAATATGAAACCAACGTCATCGCGCCGGTCGCCGTCACCCGCGCCTTCCTGCCCTTGCTGCGGACCGCCGCGACGCGCAACGGCAGGGCCGTCGTCGCCAATGTCGGGAGCATCGTCGGCCTGTTCGCGACGCCCTTTGCCGGCGCCTACTGTTCGAGCAAGGCGGCGATCCATTCGCTGTCCGACGCACTACGCATGGAACTCGCGCCGTTCGCCATCCGCGTCGTCTCCATCCAGCCCGGCGGCGTGCGTTCGAGTTTCGGAAACCACGCCGAGGACGCCTTGCGCCTGCCGCCCGGTTCGCTCTATCTGCCCGTCGCGGACGGCGTGCGCGCCCGCGCCCAGGCCGGCCAGAACGGCGCCACGCCGGCAGAGGAGTTCGTGCGGCCCGTGGTCGACGCCCTCCTCGCCGCTACCCCGCCGATCGTCGTGCGCGGCGGCAGGAACAGCGTCAAGCTGCCGCTCCTCAAGAAGCTGCTGCCGACCGCCATGTTCGACGCCAAGCTGTCCCGGATGTTCGGCCTCGATCGCCTCGGGAAAGGTTAGCCGAGAGGGAACCCGGAAAAGCGGAACCGGGAATTCATTCGGGAGCCGCTGAGGTGGCGCGCGGCTTGCGCTGCAGCGCCGGCTTGCGTACCGGTTTCGTCCCGGTAGCCGGCTCGGCTTCCGGTTTGCGCGCTTGCGCAACGGGCGCAGCTTTCCGCGCTGTCCGGCGCGCCGGCCTGGTTTCAGCTTCCGGCGCTCGCAACGTCAGCGCAAGATGCTCGGCGAAACTCTCACGGAAGCAATCCATGAAGAATCCCGGATCGGGCATCATTGCGCGGTCGGATACCGCGCACACCCAGAGCGCGCCGTTGTAGCTGAATCCGGTGATATTCAGGCCCATGCCGTCGAGCAGCATGTTGACCGGCATGAAAGCATGGGCCTTGGCACCCGCCATATAGAGAGCCGTCGACGGTCCGCGCACGTTCGACACCGTGAAATTGAACTGCGGCAGCAGGACGTGGCGGACGGCGAAATCGACTGCCTTGGACGGCAGCGTCTGGAAGATCCGGGCCGGCAGATCCCTGCCCACGGCATTGACCGCCCTCTTGCCCTTCGTCGTTCCGCGACAAACCTTGCGCAAGCGTTCCCCGGCATCGGCAATATTGCTGAAGACCGGCACGAAGGCTATGCCGATCTGGTTCCCTGCATCGCCGCTCTTGGCTTCACCATGGATGCTCATCGGCACCAGGGCATTGAGGCTGATCTCCGGCAATTCGCCCTTCGCCAGGAGATACTTGCGCACTGTTCCGCCACTTACCGACACGAAGATGTCATTGATCGTCGCCCCCGGTACCGCATCCCTGATCTTCTGGATCTCCTCGAACGGCAGCGGCATGGCATCGACGACGCGATGCGGCGACAACGGACCATTGAACCGGGTGGGCGGGGCTTTCTTGGAGACTCCGGCCGTTTCCCGATCATCCTCGCCAGCGCTTACGCCCAATGAACCGCGAAGCATCGTTTCGATCTGCTTCTGTCCCATCTGCAACGCGAGCGGCGCCAGGGCGCCGACCAGTTTGGTCGCATTCACCGCTTGGTCGATGCGACTGCCAACCATCCGCGCCAGGAGTTCCAAGGTGGTCGGTTCGCGGTCGACCACCTTGGTGAGCACTTTCCTGGAGACTTTCCCCGCTTCCGGCGTCAGGGAATGCAAGCTGCCGACCAGCGCCGCACCAGCCTGACCGTCGATCGCCGAGTGGTGAACCTTGATATACAGCGCAAAACTGCCTGGTGGAAGGTCGGGGATGTTGTCGAGGCCCTCGATGATATAGGCCTCCCAGGCAGGCTTGGTCAGGTCGAGCGGGCGGGCGTGAATGCGCGCCACCTGAATCATCAACTGCCGCCAGTCGCCGGGGCGCGGCAGCGCTATATGGCGGACATGGTACTCGATGTCGATATCCTTCTCGTCGATCCAGTAGGGACGATCGAAATCGAAGGGTGCCCGCACCAGGCGGCGGCGGAAAACCGCCGACTTTTCGAGGCGGTTCGTGAAGAATTCGAGGACGTCCTTGAACCGCACCTTGCCTCCCGGTGCGGTCGACGGGTCGTAAATGCCCAAACCCGCCACATGCGCCCGCTGATTGCCGTTCTCCTGTGCAAGGAACAGATTGTCCGTACCCGAAAGCTGCTTCATCGTGATGCTTTCCTCAACCGCCTAATAACGTTGGATGGTTTGCCTGGCCCTTCCCGCCCACCTGAATGACAGGTGCACTCGTCCAAACCATGCCCTGCGCGACATCCAGGCTCCCCGGCGCAACTCCACGCGGCAGTCAGCATCCACCCGGAATACGTTGGAGTATCAGTGGATTGCTTGCGATTGGTCAAGGCCTGGGCAATGCCCGAGCCGAATGGAAATCCGGACATCATTTGATGCCCCTTGTAAGTCATCGCCGTGCCGTCTCATTGCGAGGGACAAGCGGAGCGGACCTGGGCGGACCGCTCAGCAAGCCGGGCTAGGAACGGCAGGGGACGACAATGTTGCTGACGGAGACCTGCACCGCTTCGTCATTCTGGTTCAGGGTCGTGATCCGGACCTTGACCATGCCCTGGGTCGGACGCGACTGCGACCGGCGAACCTCGAGCACTTCACTGCGAACGCGCAATTCATCCCCGGGACGTACCGGTATCGGCCAGCGCAATTCGTCGAATCCCGCACCGATCAGACCGCCGGCGATTCGCAGTTCGCTCTCGACCAGCAATTTCATCGTGATCGCTGCGGTATGCCAGCCGCTCGCGGCAAGGCCACCGAAGATCGAGCCGCGTGCGGCATCCTCGTCCAGATGAAACGGCTGCGGATCGAATTCCGCTGCGAAGGACTTGATCCGCCCTTGGTCAACGGTCAGGCGCCCGGACGCGAAAGTCTGCCCCATGGAAAAATCCTCGAGATACCACTCTGCCACCTTGACAACTCCTTTGCGCCTATCAGGCGCGGCGGTTTCGTCCAGACCATGCGGTCCGCGCCAGCGCCGAACAGCCGACACTCTACACGGATGGACGGAAAATTCCGCGGCTGGCCCGAAATTTCCGGACCCGGTAAGCAATCAAACCGCCTCAGCACGCGATCGGATTTGCAATGAGGCCAAAGCGCGCTAGCATGACCCGATGGCGTTTTCATCGAAGCTTCCCGTTTGCCCTACATCCTCCAATGGCCTTTCGGCGAGAACTTCCGTGTCGGTCCGCATTCTTCTCGTATCAATGCTGATCTGTCTCTCTCACGGCAGCGCAAGCTGCGCGGAAAGGGAGGTTGCGGTTGCCGTCCGCGAGTCGGGCGACGCGTTCGTCGTGCAAGCGACAATCAGACCGTCAGTCTCGCTGCAAACTGCCTGGGACGTTCTGGTCGACTTCGATCACATGGTCGGCATCCTCAGCAACCTGACCGCCAGCAGAGTGGTCAGCCGCAATGGAAATGTCCTGATCGTCAAGCAGGAGGGCGTCGCCAGATTTGGCATCTTTTCCTACCCGTTCACCGCCGAGCGGGAAATTCGCATGGAGCCTCAGAGGAGGATCCTGGCGAAGAACCTGTCGGGCACCCTGAGACGCATGGAGAGCGAATTGCGACTGGTTCCGACCGGCGCCGACGGAGTCCGGATCGAGTACCGCGCCGAATTCGCTTTCGATTCGTTCATCGCCGGCCTGTTCGGGGTATCGTTTGTGAACCACGAAGTCGAAGAACAGTTCCAGTCCATCGTGGCAGAGATGACAAGGCGCGAGGCTCACGCTGCGTCTGATCCACTGCGGGCGAAGCAGTGAGAAACCGGAAGCGCCCGTCAGACGGCCCCGACCGGACGCGCCCGCGCCGGATCACGATCACGAAGGCGACGTCTTCCCGACGGTACGGCGACGCGGCATCCGTCCGACATCGACCGCTGTTGTTGTGCGCGCTTCCGGCAGGACCGGCGCGGCAGCAGGCCGCCTCGGCCTTTTCGGCGCCGGACGAGGCCTGGTGGCGCTGAGCGCCGATTCCAGCTCGACGAAAGCCTCGTCGAGATGATCGACCATGCGCTGCAGTGCCGGCACTGCCCGCCGGCACGCAGTGAATCCAAAGCCGAGACGGTCGCCATAACCGCTGACGGTAATGTTCAGGGCCATGAAGTCCGCCGGGATCGAGACCGGGTAGGCTTCGTCAAGGCGCGCCCCGTTGAGATAGAGCGTGCCGGTCGGCCCCGGCACATTCGAGACGATCAGATTGAAGGCCGGCCGCTTGCGCGCCCGACCGGTGATCATGTCAGGCAGCATGGGCGCCAGCATCATCGCCGCGTGGGCGATCTTCTCGACACGCGCCATTCCGGACAGACGGGCCTTGGCAGCCGCGGTCGAAGCGACGATCCGTTGCAGCCGGTCGAGCGGATCCGCGACATCGGTGGCCAGATTGGCAAGGATCATCGCCACCTGATTGCCGCCCTTTCTCGTTTCACCGTGCAACGAAACCGGCACCATGGCGATCAGCGGCTTCTTCGGCAAGTTGTCTCGCGCCATCAGATACTTACGCAAGGCGCCGGCACAAACGGCCAGCGTGACGTCGTTGACCGTGGCACCCGCGGCCTTGCCGATCTGCCGCATGCGCGTGAGCGAATAGGACTGCGCAACGAAGCGCCGCGAACCGGAAATGCCGACATTGAACAGACTGGGCGGCGCCTGAAAGGGAAGCGCGAGAGCATCGTCCGGATTCGCCGTGCGCAGGAGGTCGAGCAGGCCACTGCCCAGCCCTGGAATGATCTTTCGGCCGGTCTGAACGGCATCGACCACCTTCGCCGCCAGACTCTTGGCTGGCCGACTCGCGGCGGTTTGCGAACGCTTTTGCGCCCAGAGCGGGGGCTTGATTTCGCCGGGATCGTGCGAAAGCGAAGAGGCAACCAGCTTGATCCCGGTGACGCCGTCGATCAGGGCATGATGTATCTTGACGTACAGCGCAAAGCGGCCATCGGCCAACCCCTCGATCAGATGCAGTTCCCATAGGGGGCGCGAGCGATCCATCAGGGCGCCATGCAGACGGGACACCAGCATCAGCAACTCGCGGATGCGCCCGGGCCGCGGCAACGCGAGATGGGAAAGATGATGATCGACATCGAAGTCGGCGTCCTCCTCCCAGCCCCATTGGCCCATGCTCAGCACCGGGCGCTGGTTGAAGGGCTTCTCGGCCTTCACGTACTGGCGCCAACCCTGAAAGATCTGCTGGACATGGTCTTCGCCGGCGCCCGCGGGCGGGGTATAGATGTGCAGCCCGGCGACATGCATGGGCTGTTGCCGCCCCTCGATCACCATAAAAAGGGAATCCTGCAGACTCATCGGCTTCATCGCATTGCCTCCGGTATGCTGCTGAGTGCAGTTCGAAGAATTCTGAAGGGCCAAGACCCTGCCTCGACCCGATACCAGACCGATTATGCACCGACCCGTGCCTGCCCGGAATCATCAAGGCCGGCGCGCCACGCTCAATGCATGTCGACGGCGAATTGCTTGAGCGCTTCCAGCGGCACCACCTCCAGAGCCGCCTGGTTGGTGGAATTGAGGACGACGCGCGGCGCCTTGCCCGCCTTGAACGCTTCGACCCAGCGCGCAGCACAGAGGCACCAGCGCTGGCCCGGCTCCAGGCCGGGGAAATCGAACTCGGGACGCGGGGTCGACAGGTCGTTGCCGCGCGCCTTCGAGAATTCGAGGAATTCGGCGGTCAGCACGACACAGACGGTGTGGCTGCCGAGATCCTCTTCCGACGTGTTGCAGCAGCCGTCGCGGAAGAATCCGGTCAGCGGCCGGTCGCTGCAAGTCAGTAACGGCCCGCCGAGCACGTTGAGCTGACTGCCGCGCCCGGGAAGATCGCGCGCCTTCATGCGACCTCGTCGATCCAGGCCTGCTGGATCGCCTCCAGGATCTTCTCGCCGCAATGCTTCGGATCGTCGTCGAAGTCCTCGAGCGCCAATACCCAGTCGCGCAGATCGACGAAATTGACCTTGAGCGGATCCTTGTCCGGGTGCGCCTCGCTCAGCTCGATGGCGATATCGCTGATATCAGTCCATTTCATTTGCGGTGGCCCTCCTTCGCCATGTTGATGCTGTACTTTGGAATTTCGACCACTAGCGGCGTCGACCGCACCAGGGCCTGACAGCCGAGGCGGGAATTGGGTTCAAGGCCCCACGCCTTGTCCAGCAGGTCTTCTTCTTCCTCCTCGGCCGGGTCCAGCGAGTTGAAGCCCTCGCGCACGATGACATGGCAGGTCGTGCAGGCGCAGGACATCTCGCAGGCGTGTTCGAGCTCGATGCCGTTCTCCAGCAAGTTCTCGCAGATGGATTTGCCCTCTTCCGCCTCGATCACGGCGCCGTCGGGGCAGTTTTCAACATGCGGCAGGACAACGATTTGCGTCATGCGGGGTCTCCCAGCCTGATTTCATCGACCTTGCGCCCGGCCAGGGCGCGGTTGATGCTCTGATTCATGCGGCGGTGGGCGAATTCCTGTGTCTCGAAGCCAAGATCGTCCATCGCCAGATTGATCTGGCGCCGGTTGTCGCCGGTCGCAGTCTGGCGAAGCTTGTCGATGCTCGCCACGACTCTCGCCGCTTCGGCGTCGTTCAGCAGGTGACGATCTTCCCGGAGCGCCGCCTCGGTGGCCTCGATCATGCGCCGGGCCTCGACCTGCGCTTCCTTGAGCGCCCGCGCCATCGCATCGTCCCTGGCATGCTCGAGCGAGTCCTTGAGCATGCCGGCGATTTCGTCGTCGGACAGGCCGTAAGACGGCTTCACAGTGACTCCGGCTTCGACCCCGGTCGTCTGCTCGCGCGCCGCGACCGACAGCAGGCCGTCGGCATCGACCTGAAAGGTGACGCGGATGCGCGCCGCGCCCGCCGCCATCGGCGGAATACCGCGCAGTTCGAAGCTGGCCAGCGAGCGGCAGTCGGACACCAGCTCGCGTTCGCCCTGGACGACGTGGATCGCCATCGCCGTCTGGCCGTCCTTGAAGGTAGTGAATTCCTGGGCGCGCGCCGTCGGGATCGTCGAATTGCGCGGGATCACCTTCTCGGTCAGCCCGCCCATCATTTCCAGCCCGAGCGACAGCGGAATCACGTCGAGCAGGAGCCAGTCATCCTTGCCGGTCTTGTTGCCGACCAGCAGGTTGGCCTGGGTCGCCGCACCGATGGCGACGACCTTGTCGGGATCGAGGTTGGTCAGCGGTTCCTGGCGGAAAAAGTCGCCCACCGCCTTCTGGACCTGCGGCATGCGCGTCGCCCCGCCGACCATGACCACTCCCTTGACGTCCTCGACGCGCAGGCCGGCATCGCGCAGCGCCTTCTTGACCGGCTGCATGGTCTTGGAAATCAGGGTCCGGGCGATTTCGGCGAAGGTCGCGACATCGATTTTCAACTCGACCATTTCCCCGGTCGACAACCGGGCGGTGATCGGCGCTTCCGGATTGATGGTCAGGAATTCCTTGGCTTCGCGGCAGCGCATCATCAGCAGACGCGCATCCTCGGCTGATAGGGGCTCCACTTTCGCCTGCTCGATCGCCCAGCAATAAATGCGGTGGTCGAAATCGTCGCCACCGAGCGCCGAGTCGCCACCGGTCGACATGACTTCGAAGACGCCCTTGGTCAGTTTCAGTATGGAAATGTCGAAAGTGCCGCCGCCGAGGTCGTAGACCGCGTAGACGCCTTCCGCCGCGTTATCCAGGCCATAAGCGATGGCAGCCGCCGTCGGTTCGTTGAGCAGCCGCAGCACGTTGAGGCCGGCGAGACGCGCGGCATCCTTGGTGGCCTGCCTCTGGGCGTCGTCGAAATAGGCCGGCACGGTGATGACCGCACCGACCAGTTCGCCGCCCAGCGCCGTTTCAGCGCGCGCCTTGAGGGTCTTGAGGATCTCGGCGGAGACTTCGACCGGGCTCCTGATCCCGGCCACGGTCCTGACCTTGACCATTCCCGGCGCCTCGACGAAGTCGTAAGGCATCGATTCGACATGCGAAACATCCTTCAGCCCGCGCCCCATGAAGCGCTTGACGGAAACAATGGTGTTTCGGGGGTCGACCGCCTGCCTGGTCTGCGCGTCGTAGCCGACGTCGGCCGCGCCGTTGGCGTGGTAGCGGACGATCGACGGCAGCAGGGGCCGCCCCTGATCGTCGTTGATGACCACCGCGATGCCGCTGCGTACCGTCGCCACCAGCGAATTGGTGGTGCCGAGATCGATGCCGATCGCCAGCTTGTGTTCGTGGGGTGCCGCCGATTCCCCCGGCTCGGCAATCTGAAACAAGGCCATTGCTATTCTTCCAGCGACGCCAGCGCATCGTCGATTTCATGCAGGAGTTTTTCGAGGAACATCAGGCGGCGGACGCGATCGGTCGCGCCATCGAGGTCGCCGGCATCGTCGAGCAGCACTTCCAGTTCGCTGTAACGGCCATGGATCTCGCTACGCAGACGATTGTGCAGCCGCTCCAGTTCATGATGGTCGCCGCCGTTGCGCGCTTCCATGACCGCTTCCCGCCACTCCATTTGCTCCATCAGGAAATCGGCCGGCATCGCGGTGTTGTTCTCGCCCTGGATGTCGTGGCCGGCCAGATGCAGCAGGTAGCGCGCTCGCGCCAGTGGCTTCTTCAGGGTCTGGTAGGCCTCGTTGGCATGGGTCGACCACTGCATCGACACCCGGCGCTCGGCGTCGCCGGCACCGGCAAAGCGATCCGGATGCACCTGCGCCTGCACGTCGCGATAGCGGGAATCGAGGTCCGACAGGTCGATCCGGAACCCGCGGTCGAGTCCGAACAGGGCGAAGTGGTCGGCGCGCGGATCCATCAGACGTTGAACGACTCGCCGCAGCCGCACTGATCCTTGACGTTCGGGTTGTTGAACTTGAAGCCCTCGTTCAGTCCTTCGCGGGCATAGTCGAGTTCCATCCCGTCAAGATAAGGCAGGCTCTTGGCGTCGACGAAGACCTTGACCCCGTTGCTTTCGAAGACGAGATCCCCGGGACTGACCTCATCGACGAATTCCAGCTTGTACGCCATGCCGGAACAGCCGCTGGTCCGTACCCCGAGGCGCAGCCCGAGGCCCTTGCCACGCTTGACCAGATAGTTGGCGACGTGTCTTGCCGCCTTGTCGCTCAAGCTGACTCCCATGCTCATTCTCCGTGCTTCTTCTTGTAGTCGGCCACCGCCGCCTTGATGGCGTCTTCGGCCAGGATCGAACAATGGATCTTGACCGGCGGCAACGCCAGTTCCTCGGCAATCTCGGTGTTCCTAATGGTCAGCGCCTGATCGACCGTCTTGCCTTTGACCCATTCGGTCACCAGCGAGGACGACGCGATCGCGGAACCGCAGCCGTAGGTTTTGAACTTGGCATCCTCGATGACGCCGGACTTGTTCACCTTGATCTGGAGTTTCATCACGTCGCCGCAGGCCGGCGCGCCGACCATGCCGGTGCCGATTCCGTCGTCTTCCTTGGCAAAGGAACCGACATTACGTGGATTCTCATAATGATCAATGACTTTTACGCTATAGCTCATGTTGTTTCTCCTTTATCTCCTTAGTGCGCCGCCCACTGGACGGTACTGAGGTCGATACCCTGCTGAACCATTTCCCACAGTGGCGAAAGCTCACGCAGTTTGCCTATTTTCTGGTGCAACAGTTTGATTGCATACTCTATTTCCTCTTCCGTCGTGAACCGGCCGAGGGTGAAGCGTATGGAACTGTGCGCCAGTTCGTCGTCGCGACCGAGGGCACGCAGGACATACGAAGGCTCCAGGCTGGCCGAGGTGCAGGCCGAGCCCGAGGACACCGCGAGATCCTTGATCGCCATGATCATCGACTCGCCCTCGACATAGGCGAAGCTGATGTTGAGGTTGTGCGCGACGCGGTGTTCGAGGTCGCCATTGACGTAGGTGGCTTCGATATCCTGAAGTCCGCCAAGAAGTTTGTCACGCAAGTGTTTGATTTTCTTGTTTTCATTATGCATTTCTTCTTTGGCGATACGGAAGGCCTCGCCCATACCGACGATCTGGTGCGTCGCCAGCGTACCGGAACGGAAGCCACGCTCGTGGCCGCCGCCGTGCATCTGCGCTTCGAGGCGGATGCGCGGTTTGCGGCGCACGTACAGCGCGCCGATGCCCTTGGGGCCGTAGGTCTTGTGCGCCGAGAAACTCATCAGGTCGACTTTCAGCTTGCCCAGGTCGATCTCGAGCTTGCCGGTCGCCTGCGCGGCGTCGACGTGGAAGATCACGCCCTTCTCGCGGCAGATCTCGCCCAGTTCCGCAATCGGCTGGATGACGCCGATCTCGTTATTGACGAACATCACCGACGCCAGCACGGTATCCGGGCGAATCGCCGCCTTGAAGACCTCGATGTCCAGCAGACCGTTGTCCTGCACGTCGAGATAGGTCGCCTCGAAGCCCTGGCGCTCCAGTTCGCGGACCGTGTCGAGCACGGCCTTGTGTTCGGTCTTCACGGTGATGATGTGCCTGCCCTTGGTGCCGGCATAGAAATGGCAGGCGCCCTTGATCGCGAGATTGTTGGATTCGGTGGCGCCGGAAGTCCAGACGACTTCCTTCGGGTCGGCATTGACCAGCGCCGCGACCTGCTCGCGCGCCTCTTCGACCGCAGCATCGGCGACCCAGCCGAAACTGTGCGAGCGCGAAGCCGGATTGCCGAAATGCTCGCACAGGTAGGGAATCATCTTCTCCGCCACGCGCGGGTCGACTGGAGTGGTTGCCGAATAATCCAGGTAGATAGGGAGTTTCATCTCGTTTCTCGCATGAATGTTGATTCAATCGGGTTGTTTCACGCGGCCACCGCCGTCAGCCCCTGCAGGCGCCCGACCGTAGCCCGCAGGGCGTTGATGAATTCGTCGATGTCGGCCTCGCCATTGCCGGCGCCGAGGCTGACCCGCACGGCGCCGCGCGCCAGTTCAGGCGCCACGCCCATCGCCTGCAGCACATGCGACGGCTCCGGATTGGCGCTCGAGCAGGCCGCGCCGCTGGCTACCGCGAAGCCGGCACGATCCAGTTTGCCGACCAGCGTTTCGCCATCGATATCGGCGACGGCGAAATAGGTCGTATTCGGCAGACGCCTGGCTTCGCCGCCAAAGATCCGCACGCCCAGCCCTGCCAGACCGCGTTCGAGACGCTCGCGCAGCGCCTCCACGCGTCGCGGCGCTTCGGCAACGCGTTGCGCCGCAAGTTCCGCCGCCACGCCGAAGCCGACAATCGCCGGGACGTTCTCGGTCCCCGAACGCAGTCCGCGCTCATGCCCGCCGCCGGCAATCAGCGGTTGCAGTTCGACGCGCTTGTCGAGAACCAGCGCCGCCGCGCCCTTCGGGCCGCAAGCCTTGTGCGCCGAGAGGGTCATGGCATGCACGCCGGCCGCGTTGAGTGCCCGGAAATCGAGGGGCAGCTTGCCCAGCGCCTGCACGGCATCGCTGTGGAACCATCCGCCGGAGGTCTTGGCCGCCGTCGCCAGAAGCGAGATATCCTGGACGACCCCGGTTTCGTTGTTGGCCGTCATGATCGACCACAGTCGCGGCCGTGCCGCCAGTATTCGCGAAAAGGCTGCGAAATCCACCCTCCCCGCGGCGTCGACCGCAACCGTCTCGATCTGCCAGCCACCGCGCGCCAACTGGGCCGCCGGCTTGAGCACGCAAGGATGCTCGGTCGCCCCGACTGCGATGACGCCGGGCCGGGAGCATGCCGCAGCCCCCTTGAGGAAGAGATTGTTGGCCTCGCTGCCGCCGCTGGTGAACACCACCTCGGTAGGATGCGCATTTACCGCTGCTGCGACCTGCTGCCGCGCGTCGTCGACCGCCCGCCGCGCTGCCCGCCCGTAATCATGGCGACTCGAGGCATTGCCGAAGCGGCTTTCCAGCCACGGCAGCATCGCCGCCAGCACCGCCGGATCGAGCGGTGTCGTGGCATTGTGGTCGAGATAGATGGAGGTGAACATGGCGTTCCTCAGATAACCGCGGCCACCTTGTCCCGAACGTTGCGCGAACGCGAACGCGGAATGCTCCGGCGGTCCTCGAGAACCGTCTGAAGTCCCGATTTCGCCTCCTTTTCCCGCTGGCGGGCAACCAGGGAGGCCAGCGTCACCGACGCCAGATAATCGTACATTCGGGTATTCAGCGACGACCAGAGATCGTGCGTCATGCAGCGCTGATCGTCGAGGCAATTCTCGCGGCCGCCACACTGGGTCGCGTCGAGCGGTTCGTCGACAGCGCGGATGATATCGGCCACCGTCACCCTGTCGAGCGGCCTGGCAATGCAGTAACCACCGCCGGGACCGCGCACGCTATCGACGAGTTTGTCCCGGCGCAGTTTGCCGAACAGTTGCTCGAGGTAGGAAAGCGAGATCTTCTGGCGTTCGCTGACGCCCGCCAGGGCCACGGGCCCGTCCTGGCCGCGCAAAGCGAGATCCATCATGGCAGTAACCGCAAAACGTCCTTTGGTCGTGAGTCGCATTTTGCACCTTTCACAAATAACCTACTGTTGCGGTCAACTATATATTCTTGATAAATTTAGTCAACAATTTTTCCGAGATATTTCGGATCGAAACTGTCGGCCGGCTGTACCTCCTCGTCGCACTTGACCCCTGCCGCTTCCAGTTCGCGCAACAGCGAGGCGAGGCGACGGTCAGTTTCGGCGGCGTGGTCGAGGAGGCCGTGGATCGCCTTGGCCAGCGGATCATCCTGATCGCGGCCGACGGCATAGGCGGAAAAGCCCAGTTTTTCAGCCTGTGCCTCACGTTGCCGGCCTTCCTCGGAATGGTCGAGCACCCGCGCCGGATTCCCGACCGCCGTCGCGCCCGTCGGTACTGCCTTGGTCACCACCGCGTTCGAGCCGACCTTGGCCCCGGCAGCAACGGTGATCGGCCCCAGAATTTTGGCTCCCGCGCCGATCACCACGCCATCCTCCAGCGTCGGATGGCGCTTGCCCTTGTTCCACGACGTGCCACCGAGCGTCACGCCGTGATAGAGGGTGACGTCATCGCCGATCTCGGCCGTCTCTCCGATCACCACGCCCATCCCGTGGTCGATGAAGCAACGGCGACCGATCGTGGCGCCCGGGTGAATCTCGATGCCGGTGAAAAAGCGGGAAACATGCGCGACGAACCGCGCCAGCCAACGCAGGCGATGCCCCCAGAGCCAGTGGGCGAAGCGATGCAGGATCAGGGCATGGATGCCCGGATAGCAGGTCAGGATCTCCCATGACGAGCGCGCCGCCGGATCACGGTCGAAGACCGCACGAATATCCTCACGCAGATGCTGGAACATGAAAGCGGATTTCCCTGTCGTTGACAGGGCGAATTCTAAAATACTCGACTGAATTTGTCAGCTATTTCGGCTTCCGGCGGGCGCACGGGCCGGCAGCCGGGTAGCGGACGGCCGGCACTGGCCGGCCGCGGGCGAACGAAGGTCCTATTCGCCGTAGAAATTGACGTCGTAAGGATAGGGTTTCTGCGGCACCTTTGACGCCGCATTGCGTTCGGTCGTCTGCACGTCCTGTTTCTTGTCCCACCACAGGGCGCGACCAACCTTTTGGTCTTCGACCCACTCCGGATTCTTTTTCAATTGCTCGTCAATCCATTTCGTATGGTCGGACACGTAGCTCGTATTTACGTCACCCATTGCCTGCATTCCTCAATACTAATCAAATCAGGGTTGAGATTTTAGCACGGTGCGGCTATTGCCAACTGAAGGCGATAGCGAACCGACCGGCAGAATGTCTGCGCTTCGGCTGACTGGCATCAGATCTATTTCAGCCATTCCTTATGGAATGACTGTAAGCGGTTGGGATGACGTTGAAGCGTGCCACTGAGACGGTGCGGCAAACACAAATGCACGGCATAATTGACGGCCTGTGGCGCATTCCGGTAGCGCCGTGCGACCAGCCGCAAACTTGCTGCAAACTTACCATTGACGGCAGGCAGGCGCGCCGGGATACTTCGCTATCGGCACTGCAATTTCCTTTCTTCAAACGCCGGACCTGATGCGCGAGGTACCCGAATGCTGATCAAGAGCGACCAGTCGATGCTGTTGCTGATCGATTTGCAGGAGAGACTGGCTCCCGCCATCGATGATATCGATGCGGTCCTGCGCCACAACCTGTGGCTGGTCGACGTCGCGCGGTGCCTGTCGGTCCCGATCGGAGCGACCGTTCAATATCCGTCCGGACTGGGACCGCTGGTCCCCGAACTCGGTGCCCGCATTGAGCCCGATCGGATCGTCGAGAAGCTGCATTTCTCGGCCGTCGCCGACAACCGCCTGGAGGCGTTGCCCGACTTTTCCCGCCGCCAGATCGTGCTGACCGGGACGGAAACCCACGTTTGCGTTCTGCAGACAGCGCTTGCTCTGCTGGCACTGGGCAAGGAGGTTTTCGTCGTCGCCGAGGCGGTCGGCTCGCGACGCTTGACCGACAAGGAACTGGGGCTGGCGCGACTGCGCCAGGAAGGATGCCGTATCGTTTCGTGCGAGATGGTCGCCTTCGAGTGGCTGCGCCAAGCCGGAACCGACATGTTCAGGCAAATCAGCCGCAAGTACCTGCGCTGAAAATCACATCCCTCCCCCTAGAATGGCGCTGCTCGCCTTGCCTTTGGCGGAGGTGAAGTTGCACGCACCCCATCCGAACTGATCGCGGAGCCGGCCAGCGACGGCAATTGCCGCCCACCGACGCCGGCTTCGCCATATCATGACAAGCGGCGGCGCAAAAAAGGGCGCTTGGCGCGCCCCCCGTCACCCCTTGATCCGTTCAGATCACAGGATTGCGGTGTGGTCCACTTCCCGACTTCCACTCGGTTCGAAGACCACATGCGGACGACCGACCAGCAACGGGTCGACCGGTCCGATGGCTTCTATATCCTTGCCGGCATAGTCTATCTTGTGCAGGACGAAACGCATCGCGTTGAGACGCGCGCGCTTCTTGCAATCGGACTTGACCACCGTCCACGGCGCTTCGGCCGTGTCGGTATGGAAGAACATCGCCTCCTTGGCCTTGGTGTAATCGTCCCACTTGTCTAGGGACGCCAGGTCGATCGGCGACAGCTTCCACTGCTTGAGCGGATGAACCTCGCGCTCCTTGAAGCGGCGACGCTGTTCCTTGCGGCTAACCGAGAACCAGAACTTGATCAGGTGAATGCCGCTGCGCACCAGGGTGCGTTCGACTTCCGGGGTCTGGCGCATGAACTCACGGTATTCATCCTCAGTGCAGAAGCCCATCACGCGCTCGACACCGGCCCGGTTGTACCACGACCGGTCCATGAAAATGATCTCGCCGGCCGTTGGCAGGTGCCGCACGTAGCGCTGAAAGTACCACTGGCCGCGCTCCTCCATCGTCGGCTTTTCCAGCGCGACGACGCGCCCGCCACGCGGATTGAGGTTCTCTGTGAAACGCTTGATGGAGCCACCCTTACCCGCCGCATCACGCCCTTCGAAAATGATGACCATCCGCTGGCCACTTTCCTTGACCCAGTTCTGCAACTTGACTAGTTCGACCTGCAGACGGTACTTCTGCTTCTCATAAGCCCTGCGCGACATCAGGTTGCGATAGGGGTAGGAATTGTTGTCCCGCCAGCCGGTCGCCAGCTCGTCGTCCGGACTGGTCGGCAGTTTCCAGGCCGGCGCTTCGCCTTTGCCGAGCAGTGCCTTGCGCAGCGCCACGGCGTCGTCAGGCGACGCGCCGGTCATGATGGCTTCCAGCGACTTGGCCAACTCGACCGTATCACCGGGAGCGGCATGGGCAATGATGTCCTTCAGGGCGACAGTCTTCTGCTCGACCGCCGCACTGGCCGCCTCGGCGACGTCATAGGCTTCCATCGCCTGGGGCGTGTGGGCCGGGGCAATATCGCCAGCCGATGCCCGGCGCGGCTGCGCTGTGCGCGGCGTGGCAGCGCGTGGCTTGAGCGCTGGCTTGGCTGCCGGCGAAGCGCCACTCGCGGCGGGTTTGGCTGCGGCAGCCGCCTTGCTTGTTGTACCCGGTGCGGGCGTCGAAGTCTTCTTGTCCATTTAAGTCCTCCAGTATGGTACGTGTTCCGTGGCAAAAGCCTTAAGGTCAGATCTATGATCGACAACAGTTTTCTATGATAGACCCACAATGCCGAACGCTTCAATCGCTGGAGGGCAATTGACCACTGTTTTTCTGAACTATTTCGCTTCTTTTCCGCCGGTGCACAAGGAAGACTGCAGGGGCCGCGCCCGCGATCATCAGACCGCGCTTCGCTCGCACGCTCCACAATGCCGACGCCGGGACCGGTCAGAGGCCAATTCCAGGGGCTGGCCGGAGTTCAGGTTGCGGCATTGAGCGCCGGTAACGGTATGCGGGAACGCAATGGGCGCGGCACGACAAGCGACCGGGTCGTTTCGCGCTCCGGCCTGAAGCAAGGTTGCTACCCAGTGGAAGATTCGGAGCCAAACGCAACATCGAGAGACGGCCGGCGCTCGCTGCTTGAAGAACTCAGCGCAGCGCTTCGCCGGCCGTGACGAGGCCACCGCCTCGCGTCGTTTGACCCATCGATCGGGTTGCCAAAAAAACCGGCAACCCAACCGACGCTATCAGGTTCCGCCAACCTAGCTTATCGCTTCCAGCGCAAACGACGCGGTTTCCCAGTAGTCATAGTCCCATATTCGACTGCTACCGGTGAAGTGCTTGGCCCGCACGTGCAGGGTGACACTGAAGGTGCATTTTGGATGTCCGCCCAGCAGATTGGCGAAGGTCTCGCTGCCGGAGGCGACCGGCCCGCCGGTTTCGCCGACATCTGTGCGGTTGTTGCCGCCCGATGGGGCTGGCCCAAGCGCACCGGTAGGGCCGTTCAGACCGCGCTGCCACGAGATGTCGTAACGCTGCATGAAGGAGTTGTCGTCGCCGTTGCCGGCATGTTCGACACCATGCACATGGTAAGCCCTCAGGCCGATCGCGAAGGTGTTGTCGGCCGCTCCCGCCATGAACTGGCATTCCGCGGTATTGGCAAAGCCGTTCTGGCGCAAGTCGACGATGTCGCCTCCGACCGGCGTGTTGTCGATCCAGAAGACATGCGCTGCGTCGGCAAACGGTACCGGGTCGGTATCCACCGCCGAAATCCAGCGCCGGAACTGGAACCCCTGCTCCGTGCCGGGGCCAGCCGCGCCACCCGGCTTGACGCGATTTCCTGCCGCGTCGAAGACCTCGATGATCAACAGGTACCTGCCGTCCGGGAACAGCGATTGGGCCGTATTCCAGACCTGATGATACTGCCCGCTGAGGTAACGGTGGTCGGGAGAACTCCAGTACGGCACCTTGAACAGATCGTTTTCCGAACCGACAGGGCTTGGCCCGAGCGTTTCCGGAACACGTATGACGTCGCCGGGTATATCGACCAGCTTGTCCCAGGTGACCGTGTTGTTCAGCACCGTCGGCGAGCCGACCGGCGCTCCGGCGTCGTCGACCGCAATGACCTTGAGCCGGTAATACTTCACCACCGGCTCCAACTCCGGCGAGAACCACAAGCGCAGGCCCAACGCGCCACCCCAGGGGCAATCAAGTGCGTATCCGGTCGTGTAGGTACCATCGTCAGCATCAAGCAAGCCGACATGCGAAACGGCCGTCTGCGCCGGGAAGTTGAAGTGGAAGCTGCCATAAGAGCCGACATGCTCCAGCATCACGAAGGGAAGTCCATCATTGGGCGGCGGGTCGCCTGAACCATCCGCGCACACGCGCGCTTGCGGGTTGAAGGTGCTGATTTCCGCCGGTCCGTTGGCCCCGAAGTATTGGTGCGCGGCCAGACCATCGTACACAATGGTCAGGACGCCATTGATCAGTTGCTTGATCTTGTAAGCGTAGGTAGTGACGCAATGTCCAAGCTGTGGCTGATGACGGGCCCGCAGGTAGCAGAAATCAAAATGGCCGCCGGGTTGCAGCGACGTCTGGCCGACTTTGCGCACCGAGCAGTGACAGAGTATGGGGAACAGGTAGGGGCGCTTGAGTACGTACAGCCGTGCGGCATCGACGGACATCGTGCGTAGCGTGAGGTAGTCCTGGTGCAGGCTTTCGGGTGGGACCGCGGCCAGGTCAAGCGGTGTCTTGCGCTGCTGGATCGTGCGGGCTCTGGCACGCAGCAACTGGGGCGCTAAGGGTGTGGGATCAGGTCCCGGAATCGGATCAGGAACGGGATCGGGAATCGGTATTGGCAGAACATCGAGGATCTCGTGCAACCGGTCGAGCAGGTCTGGAATGTGAATGTGGAGGCAGCAGCATTCGCGCTCGTAAATCTCGACGACGCCATCACAAAGCGGCTGACAACTGACTGGAAACAGGAGATGCGGTTGCAGATCTGCAGTAATCGGCCTGATGCGCGCTACTTGCGCAAGTTCGAACATCGGCCTCAGACGAATGTCGTCTAGGAGATCCCAGAACCATGGCCGGCACTTGCGCACGGTTCCGGTGACGCAAGCGAAAAGGAAATGGAATCGATCCCAGACATCGTGCGGCAACACGATACCCTGCTTGCGCCAGAGATCGATTTTTTGTGCAACCCGATAACTGACCAGGCTTTCTTTCGGCAGATCCTTGAAATCCTCGACATCTGGACCGAATGCAACCGAACCGACCGCACCACTGTCAATCTTCAAGGTCTTGCCATCATAGCTGCCAAGCTTCCTGACCGGGCGCCCAGCCGAATTGAGCTGATAGGCTGCGAAGCGCGGCGCCTGCTCGCCGGCGCCGAGGCCGACGAAGGTGACCGGAAGTTCGACTGGTTTTTCGTTGGGCTTGATCACGATTGCTCACTCCTATGCGTTGATTGGATTAGTCTGGCTGCTGCTTCATGAGCGACGGTTCTCCGCCAGCCGCGAGGGAATCCTCCCTTGCCGTCAGCACTGTCACTCCGCCGCAGTCCCCGCCCCATCATCTCGCTGCCGGTTTCCCGGCTGAAGGTTTCAGATGGCCTCAGTTTCTTCTTAAGGCTAAGAATCCGGACTGCATCGTGGATGCGCTTGATGACGACATCGGTAATCGGAGTGCCATTGCTGCCGTCCCGGTTGCCGGCACGGGAATCCGGCAGGCAGTTTCCCATCCCCCACAATCCGGGACTGGCAACTGTCATTCGTTTCATTCGATTAACTCCTGTTTCGCGGTGAGGCCGGCCGGCAGGTTCCGGATACTTGGTCCGCAGGCGGAGCGGCGTCGGATCGGTCGTGAAGCGGAACGTCTCGTTGATCAGGCAGCGGTCGGTCGATTCCGACCGGGCCATCCACGCAGATGTCGCTGAGGCAATTCCTGGCAAAAGCTTCGTTGCCGCAACGCAGGGGTTTCCGCGTCGCGGACTCTCAGGCCCATTGCCAGCAGGCAGAATGCGCACCTACGGGGTGGCAGCTTCCTCTTCGCCTACCGGGCAGCACCGGTACTCCTGCGACTTCTCGAGCAGAGCGATCTGCTTCTTGAGCAATTCGTTCTGCAGTTGCTTGCGCTCCAGATCGAGCTGAATCTCCTTTTTCAGCGTCGGCTCGCAGACGTCGCAGGAATCCAGACAGCCCTTGACCAGCATGCCGGGCGTTGGCAACGAACTGACGCGTTCAAACGAGAGTTCGGCGACCACTTCGTTCGACACCTTGCCGTGTTTGTCGATGACACCCTCCTTGATCAGGGACTGATCGACTTCCTGCAGAGCGCGCGCCTTGAGCGCCGGCGGCAGCGGAGCCGCAACACCTTCGAGTGCGGATGCGCGCAACAGGTTGGCACTGGCGGAGTTCTGGTTGAGGCTGGCGACCCCGCCGCTGTTCAGGCTTGCCTGCACGCTCTGACGGCCCACCGCCTCCACTTTCAGGCGATTCGCGTCGGTCGCCAGGACGGCATTGGGGATGGCTGACACCCCGCCATCAGCGGCAAAGGGATTGTTCGTGACCCGCGTATCGGCTGCCGGATCGATCACCCGTCGCTGAATGGCGACAATCTTGAACCTGACTGTCTGGGTCTTGTTGATCTGGTAGAAGAAATAGGTGACCGCGTGGCAGCGGTTGGGGTTCGAGAATTCCCGTGACGACGATTCGAAGTGATCTTCCGACTCCCCCTCCGCATGGGAACGGCTCGACACCTCGCCGATCGACACCGAACTGGCCGCGCGCGTGGCCGTTTCCGAACGACGGTCGGAGGCGCTCGCATGCTGACTCAGTTCGTGCAGAAACGACGATGTGGACGAGGCGTCGTAGGATCCGCTGACGTCCACCGACGGTCCTGAGAAGATCGCGCCGAGCGCGCTGCTGGTCTCCCCGTGGCCGCGAGCCGACCCCTTGTTGCTTGAACTGGCACTGCCTGAATCACGCACCGAAAGGTCGGACAGGAAATCGTGCATGCTCGACATGTAGTAACGCTCTTCGGATGTCTGCTCCTGCCGGTAGCTCACCTTGCTTTCGCTATCGATACTGAAGCGGGTGCGGCGATCCGAAGTGAACAGCCTCACCTTTTCGCCAGGCAGCAAGGTCGTGCCATAAACGAGGTCCCCCAGGGTAAGTGGCCCGGGACAACGTTCCAGACGGGCATGAATCAGCACCTCGACCTGGATGCGACGACCGCCCGCGGTGACGTTGGTCGTGTGCCGCGTTCGATAATGGAAGTCCAGCACGTCGCAGACGTCGTCCCTCGCGAGCGCCGGACAGCATGGCACTTCCATTTCTTGCTTGCCTCCAGTTGCGTTCATTGCGCATTGCCTCCTGTAAAAAACCGGGGATCGAAGATGCAAGACGTAGAACGCAAGGACCGTACCACCATCGAATTCATCGTCAATCGGAGTCGCTGCTACCGCTGCCAGGCGTATTTCGCAGCAAAGTCTGTCGCCAGTTGGCGACACCATTGAGCACCACGCACTCAACTTCATGATTTCTCTATTTTTTGCCTATCGCCAATAGGCGACATCCCGGTCCGCTCCAGCCCCTGGCAAGATCGAAGGCTCGGAAGGAGTGGGGGTGCCCATGCCTGCGAGCATCGGGCGGCACGCCAGCATCGGGGCGATTCTCCGGAATGACCTGCGATCCCGCAAATCGTCTGCGTCCCTATAGAATGTGCGCCTGACCAACAGCCTGCGCGAATGCCAGTCGTTCCTGCTTCCACAGACCACTCCGGAGAGACTTGTGACCGCCCTTTTGCCCAACATTGACCCCCAAGGCCTTCTCGAATATTCGGTGGTGTATACCGACCGCGCGCTGAACCACATGTCGCAGCGCTTCCAAGGCGTCATGAAGGACATCTCGCGCATCCTGAAACAGGTCTACAACGCCCAGGCCGCCGTCGTCGTGCCGGGTAGCGGCACCTTCGGCATGGAGGCCGTGGCGCGGCAATTCGCCACCGACAAGAAGGTGCTGGTCATCCGCAACGGCTGGTTCAGCTTCCGCTGGACGCAAATTTTCGAGATGGGGAAGATTCCCTCGGAAGCGATCGTGCTCAAGGGACGCCAGATTGCGAGCGGCGCGCAGGCGCCGTTCGCCCCGCCACCGATCGCCGAAGTCGTCGCCGCCATCCGCGAACGGAAACCAGATGTCGTCTTCGTGCCCCACGTCGAGACCGCCTCGGGGATGATCCTGCCCGACGATTACCTGGATGCGATCGGTGCCGCGGTGCGCGCGGTCGACGGCCTGTTCGTGCTCGATTGCGTCGCCTCGGGCACGGTCTGGGTAGACATGGTCGCGAGCAAGGTCGACGTGCTGATCAGCGCCCCGCAGAAGGGCTGGAGCGCTTCGCCATGCTGCGCCCTGATCGCCCTCGGCGAGCGCGCCCGCGCGCGAATCGATGCGACGACCAGCAGCAGCTTCGCCTGCGACCTGAAGAAGTGGCTGCAGATCATGGAGTCCTACGAGGCCGGCGGCCACGCCTACCACGCGACCATGCCCACCGACGCGCTGGCCGCGATGCGCGACGTCATGCTCGAAACCGAAGCTTACGGTTTCGGCCGGGTCTGTCGCGAGCAGCAGGAACTCGGCCGCCGCGTGCGCGAACTGCTTGAAAGCCGAGGCTACCCGAGCGTAGCTGCCGAAGGCTTCAAGGCACCCGGCGTCGTTGTCAGCTACACCTCGGATCCGGACATCCAGAACGGCAGGAAATTCCTGGCGGTCGGGCTGCAGACGGCGGCCGGCGTACCGCTGCAATGTGACGAACCGCCCGAGTTCCGCACCTTCCGCATCGGCCTGTTCGGGCTGGAAAAGCTGCACAACCCGGAACGTACCGTAGACAACCTGGCCAAGGCGCTCGATGCGCTCGCCTGAAGCCTTGCGCCTGCGCCAAACGCTCCGCTACGCTGTTCTGGCGGCGTTTCTCGTGGTTGCCGGCAGCCCCTGCCTGGCGCAGTCACAGTCGGAGTTCGCCAGTTGCCTCGCGCGCCTGCAGCCGGCGGCGCAGCGCAGCGGTGTCCGCCCCGACAGTTACAGCCGTTACACCGATGGCGTGCAGGCCGACTTCAGCATTCTCGACAAGCTCAACTACCAGCCCGAATTCAAACTGCCGATCTGGGACTACCTTTCCGGTCTGGTGGACGATGAACGCATCGCCGACGGCAAGGCCGGTCTCGCCCGCCACGCCGAAGTGCTGCAACGCATTCAGGCAGCCTACGGCGTCGACCCGGCGACCGTCGTGGCGGTCTGGGGCGTCGAGAGCAATTACGGGCGGATCACCGGCAAGTACCCGCTGGTCCAGGCACTGGGCACGCTTTCCTGTTTCGGCCGCCGCCAAGGCTATTTCCAGGGCGAATTCTTCGCCGCCCTGCGCATCCTCCAGCGCGGCGACATCGCGCCCGATCGCCTCAACGGATCGTGGGCCGGCGCCTTCGGCCACACCCAGTTCATGCCGGCCACCTACGAGCGCCTGGCCGTCGATTTCGACGGCGACGGACGCCGCGACCTGGTCGATAACAGCGACGACGCGCTGGCGTCGACCGCCAATTTCCTGCGCAAGGGCGGCTGGCAGAATGGCCTGCCGTGGGGCGTCGAAGTACGGCTACCCAACGGTTTCGATAGCGGCCTCGCCGGCCGCACGCGCAAGCGCGCGCTCGGCGACTGGGCGGCTTCCGGCCTGACGCTGGCCGACGGGCGCCCGCTTGCCGCCAGCGGCCTTGCAGCGAGCGAACGCGTCGGCCTGCTCATGCTGGCCGGCCCGCGCGGCCCGGCATTCCTGACGACGCGCAATTTCGATGTCATCTACGGCTACAACGCCGCCGAGAGCTACGGTCTGGCCATTGCCCACCTCTCCGACCGGTTGCGCGGCGGGCCGCCCTTCGCCGCGCCGTGGCCGACCGACGACCCCGGACTGTCGCGCGCCGAGCGCCGCGAACTGCAGACCCTCCTTGCGGCGCGCGGCCACGACATCGGCGAGATCGACGGCATGCTCGGCGACAGGAGCCGCGTCGCTGTCAGTCAGGAGCAGTCCCGGCTCGGCCAGCCGGTGAACGGGCGCGGCGGCCAGAAGTTGCTGCAGACCCTGCGCGCCGAGGGTGGAGCGCAACGACCGGCAGGCCGTTGAAGGGAACAGACAACAGGCTGCTGAATCTTCATCCCACCCTCGGGTGCATTCTCCTTCCCATGATACCGGCGGGTCACCAGTGACCGTCGTGCCGGGCGCCCCGGCCAGCCTCCACCGCTCGCGGAACGCCGCACCCTGTGCTGTGCAGGAATACCGCAGCCAGTTCCCGGGCAGTAACAGCGACAGCCATTCTGCCTCGACCCGTCAAGCCGGATCGCGATCAATATGATCCCGGGAAGGAACCGGTTTGCACGCCGCCCGGTTGCGGTCGCAGACCCGGGCCGCCAGGCGACCGTCGCGGTTGCCAGTGAAAAATGGCCTGTTTTCATGGTCGACCGCACCGACTGGTTCGCGGCATCGGTCTGCAATCGCCGCGATCTCCATGATTGCAAGCGTTCCAACTCCCGGAATTTCGCTCGTTCCCGCATCATCTGTTGGGGCGCTGCGGAGCATCCGGAATACCCGGCCATCGGGCCAGATGCCTCGTCTGCCTGGCGGTCGCAAACCCCTTGCGGCCCGACAGTGTGCGGGGCGATCTTCTGTTAACATAGCGCCCTTGCGCCGCCAGTCGGGGCGGCGACTTCCGGGGCCCTGCCTGGGCGCCACCCGGCCAGATCCGGAACAACAACCCCGCCAGCGACATCTCCGATGAAAATCGACCTGCGTTTGACCTTCCACTACGGGCTGACGATCTTCCTCAGCGCCTTCCTGCTCTTCCAGGTGCAGCCGATGATCGGCAAGATGATCCTGCCGTGGTTCGGCGGCTCGGCGTCGGTGTGGACAACGTGCATGCTCTTCTTCCAGATGATCCTGCTGCTCGGCTATCTGTATTCGCACTGGATCGTCGCCCGCCTGTCGCCGCGCCACCAAAGCCATCTGCATATTGCCCTGCTGCTCGCCAGCCTGCTGGTCATGCCGGTCGCCCCCAGTGACGCGTGGAAGCCGACCGGTGCCGAAAACCCGACACTGCGCATCCTCGGGCTGCTTCTCGCCTCGATCGGCCTGCCCTATTTCGTGTTATCGACCACCGGCCCGCTGGTGCAGGCGTGGTTCGCGCGCGAGCGTTCCGGCCAGGTCCCCTACCGGCTGTTCGCGCTCTCCAACTTCGGCTCGATGCTGGCGCTGATCGCCTACCCGCTCGCCATCGAACCGGTGCTGCCGACCCGCCTGCAGTCGTGGGCATGGTCGGGATTTTTCGTCACCTTCGTCGTGGCCTGCGGCCTGCTCGCCTGGCGGGGACGCAACAGCCAGCCCCTGACGCTCCGGCACCACGACCAAGCTCAGCCGATCACCGCTCGCCAACTCACGCTGTGGGCAGCGCTCGCTGCCTGCCCATCGATACTGATGGTCGCCAACACCAGCTTCCTGACCGAGAACATCGCCCCCATCCCGCTCCTCTGGGTGGCGCCGCTCGGCCTTTACCTGCTCTCCTTCATTCTCGCCTTCGAGGGCCGTGGCTGGTACCGGCGCGGACTGTACCTGCCGCTGCTCGTTGTCGGCCTGGGTGCGCTAGCCTGGTTGCCAACCCTGGGCATTTCCGAATTGTCGATCCAGGTGTCGATGGGAATCAACCTGGCATCCTTCTTTGTCGCCTGCATGGCGTGCCACGGCGAACTCGCCAGGCATCAGCCGCATCCCGCACAACTGACCACCTATTTCCTGATGCTCGCCTTCGGCGGCGCCCTCGGCGGCTTCTTCGTCGGCGTCGTCGCACCGTATTTCTTCAACAGCCACTACGAGTTGTCCATCGCCATCGTCCTCACCGGGCTGGTGGTTGCCGTTGCCGTCATCCCGACGCTGCCCGCCGCGCGCCCGCGCTGGCGACTGGCCGCCGGCGTTGGCAGTGCGCTCGTCCTCGTCGTCCTGGCCGGCGTGCGCGTGGCCGATCACGTCGCGGAAAATAGCGGCGCCGATGCCCTGCTGCGCAACTTCTATGGCACGTTGACCGTCCATAGCAACCCGGAAACCGGCTTCCGCACCATGCTGCACGGCCAGATCATCCACGGTCGGCAGTTCATCGCGGCCGACAAGGCGCTGTCCCCGACCACTTATTACAGCAGCGAAGGCGGCGCCGGCAAGGCGCTCCTCGCCAAGGCCGGAAGCGGCCCGTTGCGCGTCGGCGTCGTCGGCATCGGGATCGGCACCCTCGTCGCCTACGGCCGCGCCGGCGACTACTACCGGCTTTACGACATCGACCCGCTGGTCATCGATGTGGCCAAGAGCCACTTCAGCTTCCTCGCGCAAGCCCGGGCACAGACCGACATCGTCCTTGGCGACGCCCGCCTGCAACTGGAGAAAGAGCCGCCACAGCAGTTCGACGTGCTGATCGTCGATGCCTTCTCGGGTGATTCGGTGCCCGTTCATCTGCTGACCCGCCAGGCCTTCGAACTCTATTTCCGCCACCTGAAGCCGGACGGGGTGCTCGCGGTGCACATCACCAACCGCTTCCTCGACCTGCGCCCCGTGATCAAGGCCGCGGCCGACCATCTGGGCCGGCCGGCGCGCATCATCGATCAAGAGGACGACCGTGAACGCGGCATCTTCCGCTCCCGCTGGGCGCTGATCGCCCAGGATGACACCTTCTTCTGCCATCAGGGGTTCGAAAACGCCAAACTGCTCGCCGATACCCCTGGTTTCCGGCCGTGGCAGGACGACTACAGCAGCCTGTTCGCGATCCTGATGTAGGGCGTGGCAAGGCGCCGCGCGGGGTAGAATCCTGGCCATGAGATCAGCAACGCCAATCGCCGTCATCCTGCTGGCCGGCCTGGCCGGTTGTGCGCTCTTTCCTGCCTGGCATTGGGAGAAACCCGGCGCCGCGGCCGGCGAATACGAGCGGGACGTCACATTCTGCAAGCAGCGGATCTATCCGGGGGTCGATGGTATGGTCACCAACGAGAGCGTGCGGCTGATGCACGGCTGCATGGAGGCGAAGGGCTGGCGGAAAATGCAGAATTGAGTATCCTTGATCCCGGCGTGTGCAGAGGACCCGGGTATCGGCGCCCGGCAAAACAATGCCGGGGAGAACTGGTCGCCACTCCGCTCCCCGGCGCCCTCAAGCGCTGCGCAGCTTGAGCATCCGCGTGGCCCAGATTGCCGCGAAGGGAACGATCAGACCGAGCGCGATCGAAATCATGAACAGCGCGCCCAACTGGCTGTAGTCGGCCGTCGCCTTGATGGCCTGGGTCACCGGGTCGCGGATTTCGCGGGTGACTTCGAAAATCTGGTTCAGATACTTCGTGCCGAGTTGCGAGGCCGACAACGCGAGGTTGGTGAAGGACGCCATCACCGCGAAGTAGGTCGCCTTGAGGTTCGCCGGCGCGGAGTTGGCGATCCAGGCCAGCATCGGCACCATGGCGACCTGCCCGAGCGGCGACTCGAGCGCGGTGTCGATCAGGGCAATGAAACGGGCGTCGACGATCCCGCCGGTCCGTGCTGCGGTCCATTCGTGCAGGCCGTGATACATGCCGAGCGTCGGCAGGCTCAACAGCGTGCCGGTCAGGGTCAGGAAGCCGACGATGTAGGCGATCGAACGCTCGCCCATGAAGCGACGGAAGCCGAACAGGCCGAACAGCGTCAACACGCTGGCGATCAGCGACAGCTTGGCGAGAAAGGACTGGTCGAAGCCCAGCACGTCGATCATCCACCAGGTCGAGCCGGCACCGGGACCGGGCATGGCGCGGAAGACGAAGATCACGATGGCCGTGCCGAGCAGGGTGCGCCGGGAGTCCTCGTCCAGCTCGCGCAGCAGCTTGGCCATCAGGAAGGTGATGACGGCAAAAGAGCAGAGAAAGATGATCTCCTGGCCGAATTCGAGCTGCGAGACTCCCACGGAAACGCTGATGGCGACGAACACCAGGCTGCCCCCCAGAATCCACCAGTCGGGCTTGACCGCGTCGGCTGGCGGCTCCAGCATCGCCCGCAGGCTGGCCTCGTCGAAACCGCGGGCGCGCAGCCGCCCGACCTCGCGCCGCCTGATCAGGCTCGCCAGCAGGACACCGGCAACCGAGATGGCCGGGATGACCAGCGCCATGCCATACACTTGGGCGTAGATCGCCACCCGTTCCGAATTCGGCAAGCTTTCGACGCCTGCGAACATCAGCACATTCACCAGCGACACGAGGACGCCGCCGCCGATGATGGCGACGCGACCCAGCGTCTGCAGCGTGGTGTTCATCAGTCGGCGCGTTTCCGGCGGCAGCATTTCACCCTGGTCGTTCACCCGCGGCACCGCTTCCACGGTCATGGCGTCCGCGACCACGTCCTGGAGAACGTAGCCCACCGGCGAGAGCAGTGTGGAGACAACGAACCAGGCCTCCAGCGACATGATTCCGCTCATGTACTGCGGCTCGGCCACCAGGCCAAGCATGATCAACAGGCTGGCGGCGATCAGTGCGGCACCCAGCCAGACCAGGCCGGCCTTGTGGCGCCATACCAGGTCGACCAGATGCCCGAGCGGCATCTTCAGCGCCCACGGGATTCCCGCCCAGAAGCCCAGCGCCGCCAGGAAGGCTGCAGAAAGGCCGAGGTACTCCTTGACGAAGAAGGTTCCGACGATCCCGGTCAGCCCAGACACCCCTGCCGCGACATAGACCATCAGCGGCGGCAGGTAGGAAAGCCGCATCTCGCGGCCGAGTTCGAGGATATTGTCGTCAAACCAGCGATGGATGGCAGTGAGCACAGCGGGACTCCGGCGAATCTGAAACAGGGGGCGCACCGGCGACGCAAGGCCGGCGAATCCGACCAGACCATGCCGGCGACCGTGGCGGCACATGCTCGAGCACGGAAATCGTAGTATTGTGCACCAGGATCCCGTCAGTTGCCGGCTCGCATCTGCGCTCGAAGGAAATTCCCGCGAGATGTAGGGCGACTCTCTTTCCCGGAGCCAGGTTGGCGACAGCCTGCAGCCGGTGCGACAGGGCTGCGACACAGCCGATTGACTCCGGCTGGCAGCCCAAGGATACTCACGCAAGCGGAACTGAGACTCCCATCCATTCTTCCTTCGCAGATGCAAGGCTGCGCCGACGCGCTGCTGCCATAAGCCAATCCGGAACAAGACCATGAAAAAATCCATCGGACAAATCCTCAAGTGGGTACTGGTGTCGCTCCTCGTAATCGGCGTCGCGCTGCTGGCCTTGCGGTCGTTTCGGGCACTCAGCGGCCCCCCCTTGCAACCGTGGCATACCTTCGTTCCCCAGGAACTCAGAGCCGATCAGCTCGACGCAGCCGACTGGACTCGCTACATGGCGCAGGAGGACGCGATCATGGCCAGCGTGCGCGCCGAGGTCAGCCAGAAGCTGGCGCCCGACCAGCGCGTGCCGATCAATCGCTATTTCGAGGCGAGCCCGGTCTACCCCGCGCGCTTTGCTCAAGACTGGAACCGCTCCTACGTCATGGAACCCGACGGCAAGCCGGTTGGCGTCGTCGTTCTGCTGCATGGGCTGACCGATTCGCCATACAGCCTGCGCCATATCGCAAGGCGTTATCGCGATCAGGGCTATGTCGCCATCGGCATCCGCCTGCCGGCCCACGGCACCGTCCCAGCCGGGCTGACCGACGTCCGCTGGGAAGACTGGATGGCCGCAACGCGGCTAGCCATACGCGAAGCGCGTCGGCGCGTGCCGGCTCCGGCACCGCTGCATCTGGCCGGGTTCTCGAACGGCGGAGCACTGGCGATGAAATACTCGCTCGATGCGCTGGACAATCCGCAACTCCCGCGTGCCGATCGCATCGTGCTATTTACGCCGATGATCGGCATCACGCGCTTTGCACGCTTTGCCGGGTTGGCTAGCCTGCCGGCGCTGTTGCCGCCGTTCGCCAACGCCGCCTGGCTCAGCGTCGTTCCTGAATTCAACCCGTTCAAGTACAACTCGTTTCCGGTCAACGGCGCACGCCAATCCTTCCGTCTGACCGACGCACTGCAGGCACAGATCGAGCGCATGGCGCGCAGGGGCGAACTGAGCGCCATGCCCCCCGTGCTGACGTTCCAGTCAGTGATCGATTTCACCGTCAGCACACCTGCGATCCTGACGGCGCTTTACGCAAACCTGCCCGACAACGGCAGCGAGATCGTCCTTTTCGACGTGAACCGGACACTCAAGTTCGCTCCCCTTCTGCGTCCCGCCTCCTACGTCGCAATCGACCGCCTCACACCCACCGCACCTGCGACCTACCGGTTCACCGCCATCGCCAATGCCAACGATGACAGCGAGATCACCGTCGAGCGCAGCATCGCGCCCGGCCAACTGCAGGCAACGGTTCGCCCGCTGAACCTGCCCTATCCGCCGGGAATCTTCTCGCTGTCGCACTTGGCGATCCCGATTCCGATGGACGATCCGCTTTACGGGATGTATCCCGACCCGAAGACGAAGGACGACTACGGCTACAACCTGGGTGCGATGGATGCCCGCGGCGAGCGCGGCGCGCTGATCGTCGACCAGGATTTCCTGACGCGGCTGCCCTCGAATCCATTCTTCCCGTATCTGCTGGAACGGATCGACGGCGAGATCAGCCGGCCTTCGGGCCCCTCCGGACGCAATATCGCGACGGTTTCATCGCCGGGCCTGCCGGTGCGGGCTGAAGCGGTATTGTCGACCTTCCTTCCGGCCGAAGAAGGGCTGCAGCCGTTTGCGGGCCCCTGAGCTGAACCGTCGGCACGTACGGTTGGCGGGATCGTGGCCAAGCCAGCCGCGCACCCGATATTTGCCTTGACTCGTACTCTGCGAAGCGAATTCGCCAAACATGCCATGCCTGACCACAGTCGCTTGAAGGGTTCATCAAGTCCACCCATCTATCGCTTGATCGGACAACGCAAAAGGCCGGGATCGCTCCCGGCCTTCTTCATTTTCGCCTCTTTTTTGCGGTCGACCGCAACTGTCAGCCCTTGCGATGCGTCGCCAGCCGCATCCAGGTGTCGACGACGGTGTCCGGGTTGAGCGAGATGCTGCTGATGCCCTGATCCATCAGCCATTCGGCCAGATCGGGATGGTCGGACGGACCCTGGCCGCAGATGCCGATGTACTTGCCGGCCCTGTTGGCGGCGGAAATCGCCATCGCCAGCAGCATCTTGACCGCCGGGTCACGTTCGTCGAACAGGTTGGCGACCAGGCCGGAGTCGCGGTCGAGGCCGAGCGTGAGCTGGGTCAGGTCGTTGGAGCCGATCGAGAAGCCGTCGAAGATCTTCAGGAAATCGTCGGCCAACAGGGCGTTGGACGGGATTTCGCACATCATGATCAGCTTGAGGTCATTCTCGCTCTGCTTGAGGCCATGTTCGGCCAGCAGCTCGACGACGGCCTGACCTTCGCCGACGGTGCGGACGAACGGCACCATCAGCTGCACGTTGGTCAGGCCCATTTCCTCACGCACCTTCTTCATGGCGCGGCATTCCATCTCGAAGCAGTCTTCGAAGGTGTGGGCGATGTAGCGGGAAGCGCCGCGGAAGCCGAGCATCGGGTTTTCTTCCTCCGGCTCGTACAGCTCGCCGCCGAGCAGCTTGCGGTATTCGTTGGACTTGAAGTCGGAGAGGCGGACGATGACCGGGTTCGGGTAGAACGCGGCGGCGATGGTGGCGACGCCCTCGACCAGCTTCTCTTCGAAGAAGGCCTTCGGCGAAGCGTAGCCGCGGGCGCGGCGCTTGATTTCCTCGCGCTTCGAGGCCGGCAGGCGCTCGACGTCGAGGATGGCCTTCGGGTGGATGCCGATGACGTTGTTGATGATGAACTCGACGCGGGCCAGGCCGACACCGGCATTCGGCAACTGGGCGAATTCGAAGGCCAGTTCCGGGTTGCCGACGTTCATCATGACCTTGACCGGCACATCCGGCATGGCCGAGATGTCGCGGGTGGTGACTTCGAAATCGAGCTTGCCGCGATAGACGTGGCCGGTATCGCCTTCCGTGCAGCTCACCGTGACGATATCTCCTTCGGTCAGCGTCTCGGTCGCGTCGCCGCAGCCGACGATGGCCGGGATGCCCAGCTCACGGGCGATGATCGCGGCGTGGCAGGTACGGCCGCCACGGTTGGTGACGATGGCGGAAGCGCGCTTCATCACCGGCTCCCAGTTCGGGTCGGTCATGTCGGCAACCAGCACGTCGCCCGGCTTGACCTGGTCCATCTCGCGCGGGTCCTTGACGACGCGCACCGGGCCGACGCCGATCTTCTGGCCGATGGCGCGGCCGGAGGCGAGCACCTTGGAGAAGGACTTCAGCTTGAACTTCTCTTGCTTGCCGGCGTGGGCCTGCGACTGCACGGTTTCCGGACGGGCCTGCAGGATGTACAGCTTGCCGTCGACGCCGTCCTTGCCCCACTCGATGTCCATCGGGCGCTGGTAGTGCTTTTCGATGATCTGGGCGTAGCGGGCCAGTTCCATGACTTCCTCGTCATTGATCGAGAACTGGTGACGCAGGGATTCCTCGACGTCCTCGGTGATCGTCGACTTGCCGGCGACCTTCTCGGCGGCGAAGGTCATCTTGATCATCTTGGAACCAAGGTTGCGGCGGACGACGGCCTTCTTGCCGGCTTCGAGCATCGGCTTGTGCACGTAGAACTCGTCCGGATTGACGGCGCCCTGGACGACGGTTTCGCCCAGGCCATAAGAAGAAGTGACGAACACGGCATCGCGGAAGCCGGATTCGGTGTCGAGCGTGAACATCACGCCCGCCGCTCCCTTGTCGGAGCGGACCATGCGCTGGATGCCGGCGGACAGGGCGACGTCGGCGTGCAGGAAGCCCTTGTGCACGCGGTAGGAAATGGCGCGGTCGTTGTACAGGGAAGCGAAGACTTCCTTGATCGCGTGCAGGATGTTTTCCAGGCCGACGATGTTCAGGAAGGTTTCCTGCTGGCCGGCGAAGGAAGCGTCCGGCAGGTCCTCGGCGGTGGCCGACGAGCGCACGGCGAAGGACATGTCGGCGGAGGAATCGGCGACCAGGCGCTGGTACTGCTCGGTGATCTCCACGGTCAACACGGTCGGAAACGGCGTTTCCAGGATCCAGGAGCGGATTTGCGCGCCGCAGGCGGCGAGCGCATTGACGTCATCGACATCGAGGGCGGCGAGCGCGGCGTTGATCTTGTCATCGAGCCCGCTCTGCGCCAGGAAGTCGCGGTAGGCCAGCGCCGTGGTGGCGAAACCGCCCGGCACGCGCACGCCGGAATCGGCCAATTGGCTGATCATCTCGCCGAGCGACGAGTTCTTGCCGCCGACCTGTTCGACATCGGTCATGCGCAGCTTTTCAAAGGGAATGACGAGGGGCTCCATGCAAATTCCTTTCAAATGGGTGAAATCAGGAAAAAAGTGAATCGGAAGGTGGAAATTCGCTGTTCAGACGCCGGGCAGCCGCTTCACGCCGCGCAGCGGAGCGCAGCGACTGCGCCAGCGTTTCACGGACGAAATCGATATGCGTTTCGGCGGCGGCGCGGGCGGCCTGCGGCTTGCGCTCGCGGATGGCGGCGCGAATTGCCTCATGCTGGCGCATCAGCAACGAACCGGCAACGGGAACGCTCCGCAACTCGCCCAGATTCAGACGGATGTTGTCGTGCATCAGGCGCAGCAAGGCCGCCGAGAGATGGCCGACCAGGACATTGTGCGAGGCTTCGCCGATGGTCTGATGAAAGGCGATGTCGGCGCGCGAACGCCTGTCGAGATCTTCGGCCAGGAAAGCATCGCCGAGGGCCGCCAAAGCCTGGTCGAGTCGCGCCTGGTCGGCTTCGGTCGCGCGTTCGGCCGCCCATTCGGCGGCCTGCCCTTCGAGCATGCGGCGGAATTCGAGCATGTCCTCGCGCAGATTGGGATGGGCACCCAGCATGTCCTGCCAGGGATCGAAGAAACTCGATTCGAGTCGATCGGTCACAAAGGTACCGCCACCCTGACGGCTCTGCAGCATCCCCTTGGAGGCAAGTTTCTGGATGGCTTCACGCAAGGATGGGCGCGAAACGCCAAACTCGATCGCCAGTTCACGTTCTGGCGGCAGACGATCGCCCGGCTTGAGCGAGCCTTCCAGAATCCGGCGCTCGAGCGACGACGCAACGGCATCGGAAATACGCGGGACCTGCAATTTGGTTTTCGGCATGGGCAACGTGAACCACTCGATTGGTAAGACCATCGTATTCTAGTGACCAGAACAGCAAAGTGCAATCTCCGGAAAAACCCTTATATGATTGATCAAAGCAATGATGTATCGTACATTCCGGTACCCGATAGATTGGTTTGACCAATTTACCATAGGAGACAATATGAGCGAGCAAGACTGTCCCGCACAGCGCCCGGGCGACGTGTATTTCTTCGCCACCTGCGTGATCGACCAGTTCTTTCCCGGTGCCGGCATCGACGCCATCACCCTCCTCGAACGCGAAGGAATCCGCGTCCATTTCCCGGAAGATCAGACCTGTTGCGGTCAACCCGCCCATACCAGCGGTTTTCCCGACGAATCGCGCAAGGTGGCCGCGCACACGCTCACCCTGTTTCCCAACGACTGGCCGGTCGTCGTTCCTTCCGGCTCGTGCGCCGGGATGATGAAACACCACTACCCGACGCTGTTCGCCAACGATCCCGCGCGCAAGGCGCAGGCCGAGGCGCTCGCGGGACGCATCTACGAATTCACCGATTTTCTCGTCAATGTGCTGGGCTGGCAGCCGCAGGACAAGGGCAGCGACTGCACCGTCGTGCTCCATACTTCCTGCTCCGCCCGCCGCGAGATGGGCGTGCATCTCACCGGACGCAAACTGCTCGGCGGCCTGGACAAGGTGAAAGTTGCGCAGCAGGACCACGAATCGGAATGCTGCGGCTTCGGCGGCACCTTCTCGATCAAGCAGCCGGAAATTTCCGGCGCCATGGTCGAGGACAAGGTCAAGGCACTCAAGGCGATCGGCGCCGAGCGCGTCGTCAGCGCCGACTGCGGCTGCCTGATGAACATCCTCGGCCATGCCGCCTGGAAGGACAGGCAGGAAGGCCGCACTGCGCCGACCCTGCCCGGCGAGCACATCGCCAGCTTCCTGTTGCGGAGGACCGCCCCATGAGCGCCCGCGACCGCATCCTCGCCAAATTGAAGGCGAATTCGCCGTCGACCGCAGGCGCCCTCCCCGACGTTGCCGACTGGTATGCCACGCACCGCACGGTCGAGAGCGGCGCCGACAAGGTCAAGCGCTTCCGCCACTTCATCGAACTGGCCCATGCCGAGGTGCACCCGGTTGCGCGCGGTGGCTGGTTGCAAAAACTCCGTGAAGTCTTGGCGGCAAGGCAGATCAAGTCACTGTTGGTTGCACCGGAAACAGCCCATGGCGCTCACGCCCAAGCCGGGTTGCCGGCGCTGGGCATTGACTGCCGTGGCTATGAGCAAACCATCGAAAGCTGGAAGCCGGTGATGTTCAACGACACCCCGGCCGCCCTCACCGCCGCCCGTGCCGCGATCGCTGAAACCGGCACGCTGATCCTCTGGCCCAGTGCCGACGAGCCGCGCCTGATGTCGCTGGTACCGCCGGTCCATGTCGTCCTGCTCGACGCCGCCAACATCTACAACACCTTCCACGAAGCCATGGAAGTGGAAGGCTGGAAAGCGGGTCTTCCGACCAATGCCCTGCTGATTTCCGGCCCCTCGAAGACGGCGGACATCCAGCAGACGCTGGCCTACGGGGCCCACGGGCCGAAGGAACTGGTGGTTCTGTTGCTGGGAGACGAACAATGAACGCCCAGCCGATCCACTTCAAACCTTCCGAAGGCTTTCGCGCACGTTCCAAGGCGGTCGTCGACAATCCCTTCCTGCGCCAGAGCTTCCGCGGTGCGATGGATTTCCTGATGAGCAAGCGCGCCGCCCAGTTCCCTGACCCCGAGGAACTGGAAAGCCTGCGCACGCTGGGCGAGCGCATCCGCCAATACAACCTGGCCAGGCTACCCGACCTGCTCGCCCAACTGGAAGCCAACCTGACGCGCAACGGCATCCAGGTGCACTGGGCGGAAACGCCTGAGGAGGCCAACGCCATCATCCTCGGCATCTGCCAGAAGCACTCGGCCAAGCTGATGGTCAAGGGCAAGTCGATGGTCAGCGAGGAAATCGAGCTGAACCACGCCGCCGAGGCGGCCGGCATCGGCGCGCTGGAGTCGGACATGGGCGAATACATCGTCCAGCTGGCGCATGAAAAGCCGTCGCACATCATCATGCCGGCCATCCACAAGACCAAGGAACAGATCGCCAAGCTGTTCGCCGAGAACGTGCCCGGCGTCGAATACACCGACAACGTCGATGCGCTGATCCAGATCGGCCGCCAGGTGCTGCGCGAGAAGTTCGAGATCGCCGACATCGGCCTGTCCGGCGTCAATTTCGCCGTGGCCGAGACCGGCACGCTCTGTCTGGTCGAGAACGAAGGCAACGGCCGCATGTGTACCACGGCGCCGCCGGTGCATGTCGCCATCACCGGCATCGAGAAGATCGTCGAAAGGCTCGAACACGTGCCGCCGCTGCTCTCGCTGCTGACCCGCTCGGCGACCGGCCAGAACATCTCGACCTACTTCAACATGATCTCCAGCCCGCGCAAGCCCGGCGAAAAGGACGGCCCCACGGAGGTGCATCTGGTGCTGCTCGACAACGGCCGCAGCCAGGCCTACGCCGACGAGCAGTTGCGCAAGACGCTGCAGTGCATCCGCTGCGGCGCCTGCATGAACCACTGCCCGGTCTACACCCGCATCGGCGGCCACGCCTACGGCACGACCTACCCCGGCCCGATCGGCAAGATCATCTCGCCGCACATGCTCGGGCTGGAGGCGACGGCGACGATGGCCACGGCCTCCTCGCTGTGCGGTGCCTGCGGCGAGGTCTGTCCGGTGAAGATCCCGATTCCGGACCTGCTGGTGCGCCTGCGCGAGGAAGCCTTCTCGCCGCCGCATGCGAATCCGGCGATGCGCGGGCAAGGGGCAGGATACAGCCGGCTGATGACTGCCATCTGGCGCGGATGGGCGGCGGTGTATCGCTCGCCGGCGCTCTACGGGCTGGCGACCTGGCTGGGCAGCCGGTTCAGGTGGCTGATGCCGGCGAATCAGGGACCGTGGACGTCGGTGCGGGTACCGTTGAAGCCGGCGCCCCGTAGATTGCGCGACATGGTCAAGGATCGGAAGTAGTGTTTTTTCAGCTCCGGATTCCGCGCGTCAGGCGCGGAATCCAAGCATTTGCCAAGACAAAAAAGCACCAGAGACAAGCATATGAGCCGCCTAATCCAGTCCCTCCGCCAGCACCTGCCGGACAACCAGGTCATCACCGACGACCTGCGTCGCCTGGCCTACGGTACCGATGCCAGCTTCTACCGCCTGATCCCGCAAGTCATCGCCGTCATCGAATCGGAAAACGACCTCGAAGCGGTGTTGACCGCAGCAAGGCAGAACGACACCCCCGTCACCTTCCGCGCCGCCGGCACCAGCCTCTCCGGGCAGGCGATCAGCGACGGCGTGCTCGCCCTTATCGGCGAAGGTTTTGCGACCTGTGAAATCAGCGCCGATGCCGGCAAGGTCACGGTCGGTCCCGGCATCATCGGCGGCGAGGTCAATCGCCGGCTGGCGCCCTACGGCCGGAAGATCGGCCCCGACCCGGCGTCGATCGGCGCCGCCCGGATCGGCGGCATCGCCGCCAACAACGCCTCCGGCATGTGCTGCGGCACGGCCCAGAACAGCTACCGGACGCTCGCCGGAATGCGCGTGATGCTGGCCAACGGCAGCGTGCTCGACAGCGAAGACCCCGCCAGCATTGCCGCCTTCAGGCACAGCCACGGCGAACTGCTCGGCGAACTGGAGCGCCTCGGCCGCGACACGCGCAACAACTCCCGACTCGCCGAGCGCATCCGCCACAAGTTCAGGATCAAGAACACCACCGGCTACAGCCTCAACGCGCTGGTCGATTACGAGGACCCGATCGACATCCTCGCCCACCTGATGATCGGCTCCGAGGGCACGCTCGGCTTCATCTCGCGCATCACCTACCAGACCGTCGCCGAAGACCCGTTCAAGGCCAGCGCGCTGGTCTTCTTCCCAGACATCCGCAGCGCCTGCGAGGCGGTGATCCGCCTCAAGCCGCAACCGGTTTCCGCCGTCGAACTCCTCGACCGCCCGGCGCTGCGCTCGGTGCAGGACAAGCCCGGCCTGCCGCCGGTGATCACGGCGCTGGACGACGATGCCGCCGCACTGCTCATCGAAGTGCGCTCGGCCACGGTCGACGTCCTCAACGAACGCATTTCCGCCGTCCATACGGCGCTGGCCGGCATTGTCACCGTCGAGCCCTTGCAGTTTTCGACCGACCCGGCCACCTGCGAGATGTACTGGAAGGTACGCAAGGGGACCTTCCCCTCGGTCGGCGCCGTGCGCCGGACCGGCACCACGGTGATCATCGAGGACGTCGCCTTCCCGATCGCCGCGCTCGCCGACGCCACGCTCGACCTGCAGGCGCTGCTGCGCCGGCACGGTTACGCCGAGGCAATCATTTTCGGCCATGCGCTCGAAGGCAACCTGCATTTCGTGTTCACCCAGGATTTCGGCGATCAGGCCGAGATCGACCGCTACGCCCGTTTCATGGATGACGTCTGCGATCTGGTGGTGAAGAAATACGACGGCTCGTTGAAGGCAGAGCACGGTACCGGGCGCAACATGGCGCCGTTCGTCGAGATGGAATGGGGCAAGGAAGCCGCCGATCTGATGCGCGCGATCAAGCGCCTGTTCGACCCGGAGAACCTCCTCAACCCCGGCGTCATCCTCAACGACAACGCCGCCGCCCATCTCGAGAACCTGAAGCCGATGCCGGCCGCCGAGGACATCGTCGACCGCTGCATCGAATGCGGCTTCTGCGAACCCCTGTGTCCCTCGCACCGGCTGACGCTCTCGCCGCGCCAGCGCATCGTCAGCGTCCGCGAACTGGCGCGGCGCACCGCGAACGGCGAGGCCGCCGGCAGCATCGGCGCGGACTATGCCTACATGGGCCTCGACACCTGCGCCGGCTGCGGCCTGTGCTCGACCGCCTGCCCGGTCGGCATCGACACCGGCGACCTGACCCGGCGCCTGCGCGGGCGCAAGATAGGCGGCGGCGGCAGGCGGATCGGTGAATGGACAGCCAACAACTTCGGCACGCTGGCCACCGCCTCGCGCGTCGGCCTCAAGGCCGGCCACGCGGTTTCCGGCATCCTCGGCGACAACTTCCTCGGTCGCATTTCCGGCGGCGCCTGGAAAAGACAGATGCCGCATGCCGGCAAGGCGCCCGCCGCACGCACCACCGAAGGCGACCCGGTCGTCTATTTCCCGGCCTGCGGCGGCCGCATCTTCGGGCCGAGCGAGGCCGGCGAAGCGCAACTCGGCGACGTCATCATGACCCTGCTGACCCGTGCCGGCTATGCCCCGCGCCTGCCGCAGGGCTTCGACAAGCTCTGCTGCGGCCAGATGCTGGCCAGCAAGGGCCTGCCCGACGCCGCCGACGGCATGGCAAGTACGCTGGAAGCGGCGTTGATGGATGCCTCGGAAAACGGCCGCTACCCGGTGATCATGGATGCCAGCGCCTGTACTGTCCGCATGCAGAAGTACATGGCTGGCCGCCTCAAACTCTACGACTTTCACGAATTTGCCGCAGAAGCCCTGTTGCCGCGCCTGACGATCGCCAAACAGGCCGGACCGGTCGCCCTGCATGTCAATTGCAGTGTGCGCAGAACCGGCTCGGATGGCAAGCTGAAGGAAGTTCTGGCCGCCTGCGTCGAGCAGATCATCGAACCCGCCGGTGTCACCTGCTGCGGCTTTGCCGGCGATCGCGGGTTTGTCGTACCGGAACTCAACCGGCACGCCCTGCGCAACATTCACGACGAACTGCCAGCCAATTGTGCATGCGGCGTGTCGACCAACCGTACCTGCGAGATCGGGCTCACGTCAGAAACCGGGCGCACTTTTCGATCGATTGCCTACCTGCTCGAGGAATGCAGTCGCAAGGAGGACAACATGAGCTGTTAGAGGGGCAGGCACGAGGAAACAGTGATGGTTAATCTGATATTGGGCGAATGAACTCAGCCCTTAAAGCGAGGAGCAAGAAGATGACATGGCAGATGAACGTTAATCCACTGGAAAATATAGGATTGTCGGCGCTTGTAGCAGCAATACCGATTCTCTTTCTTTTTTGGGCGCTTGCCATCAAGCGAATGAAAGGCCACTTCGCTGCGATGGGCGGCACCGGACTGGCAATTCTCATCGCCATTTCTGTCTATAAGATGCCGGCGGATCTGGCCGCGCTGGCCACTTTGTACGGCGTCGCCTTCGGCTTGTTTCCGGTTTGCTGGATCGTCATCACGGCGCTCTTCATCTACAACATGTCGGTCAAGACAGGGCAATTCGAGGTCATCAAGAACTCGCTGGCTTCGATTTCCGATGACCGTCGCCTGCAGGCACTGCTGATTGCCTTTTCCTTCGGTGCCTTCATCGAAGGAGCGGCCGGCTTCGGTACTCCTGTTGCGATTACGGCAGCCATGCTCGCTGGCCTGGGCTTCAATCCACTCTATGCAGCAGGGATCTGTCTGCTCGCCAATACGGCACCGGTCGCCTGGGGCGCCATCGGCATTCCCATCGTGGTGGGCGGACAAGTCGCCGGCATTCCTGACTTCGCCCTCAGCCAGATGGTCGGCCGCACACTCCCGCTCGTCAGCATATTCATCCCGCTCTATCTGGTCATCCTGATGGCCGGCTGGAAAAAAGGACTGGAAGTTTGGCCGGCCTGCCTGGTCAGCGGCGGCTCCTTTGCCATCGCCCAGTACTTTTCTGCGAACTCGCCACTGACAGCGCCGCTACTTCCCGACCTCGTTGCCTCGATCGCATCAATCATCTGCACCGTCGCTTTCCTCAAGGCATGGCATCCGAAAGAAAGCTGGCATTTCCCCGATGAACCCAAGAGCTTGGGAAAAGCAGCACTGACCTACACCGGCGGTCAGATCTTCCGGGCCTGGGCGCCGTTCATCATCCTTTCCCTGTTCGTCTGTGCCTGGGGCATCAAACCAGTCAATCAGGCGCTCAACCAGATGACCAAGCTGGTGTTCGACTACGCCATCCCGATTGGCGGCCTCGACAAGATGGTCATCGACCAGGCCGGCAAAGCCAAGCCCGCAGTCTTCAACCTCAACATCCTGAGCGCCGCCGGTACCGCAATTCTCTTTGCCTGGTTGTTCTCAATCGTTGTAATGGGAGCCTCCCTGAAGACGGCAGTTGGCGTCGCCGGTGACACCCTGAAGACACTCAAGTGGCCCATCGTGACGATTGCCACCATCCTCGGCTTCGCCTACATCATGAACTTCTCCGGGATGGCGATCGCCCTGGGTTACGCAGTGGCCACAACGGGTATCGCCTTCCCCTTCTTTGCCGCCATTCTCGGCTGGCTTGGCGTTTTCATGACCGGTTCCGACACCTCGACCAACGCATTGTTCGGCAAACTGCAGGCGGTGACCGCCGAGAAACTCGGTATCGACCCGGTCATCGCGATGTCGGCCAATACCAGCGGCGGCGTTTGCGGCAAGATGATCTCTCCCCAGTCCATTTCCGTCGCCACCGGTGCCACAGGCATGGTCGGCCGCGAGTCGGAAATCTTCCGTTTCACCTTCAAGCACTCGATCTTCCTGGCCGTCATCGTCGGTATCCTTCACCTTCTGTGGGCTTATGTCTTCCCTGGCATCGTGCCAAGCTACGTCAAGCCCGTAGCTGCGGCGGCCGCCGCCGTGTCCTCCGCTGCGGCGCAGATCGCGATCAATCCGGACGGTTTGATGTGGTTGGGAATATTCGTCGGCATCATCGCTTTCGTTACTCTGCTGTCCCGTGTGCTGGGTGCCAATCTACCTGCTCCGGCTGAAGGACGCGACAAAGTCCATTTTCACTGAGCGCCGGGTGGTTTGTTCGAACCCGCAGTGCTGCCGTACCTGGAGGGGCTATGCCCCTCCCGTTTCGCGCTTTCCGGGTCGCAAGGATCGCTTGTCAATGTAATTGCCATTCAAGAACCATTACACGGGAAAACTATGTACAGGAACATCATGGTCGCCGTAGACGACAGCGAAACCTCGCGTTGCGCCCTCACCGAGGCCGTCAATATTGCCAAGGCTACCAACGCGCGGATCTCCATTACCCATGTCGTTGATGAAGTGCTCCTGGGCATGCACCATCGTGTCGTGGCTACGACGCTCGATTTCGAAAAGGCCATGATGGCGATCCGCGACGCCGGCATCAAGATCCTCGAAGCCGCCCGTGCCACCGCCAGGGCAGCGGGTGTCGAGGCCGAAACCATCCTGCTCGAGACGATGAAACGCCGGGTTTCCGAAGTTCTCGTCGACAAGGCACGCGAACTCGGCTGCGACCTGATCGTCATCGGTCGTCACGGCCAGCGCGGTCTCGCCCTGCTCTTCCTCGGTTCGGTCGCCGAGCAGGTCGCCAGGCTGTCCGACATCTCGGTCCTCCTCGTCCGCAGGCACTGATGCCGCCCGCCATGCCAGACGGCGACAAGGAAGAGCCGCTGCGCGCCGACATCCGGCTTCTCGGCCGGGTTCTCGGCAACACCGTGCGCGAGCAGGAAGGGACCGCAGTCTTCGAGATTGTCGAACGCGTCCGCCAGACCGCCGTGCGCTTCGCCCGCGACGGCGACCCTCCCGCCCGCGCCGAACTCGCCGCCCTCCTCGACCCGCTGCCGCGCGACACGACGCAGACGGTCGTTCGCGCCTTCAGCTACTTTCTGCAACTGGCCAACATCGCCGAGGACGAGCACCACGTCCGGCGCCGGCGTGCTCATGATCTGGCGGGTTCGCCGCCGCGCGAAGGCAGCCTCGTCCATGCCCTCGACCGCCTGGCCGAGAGCGAGGTCACGCCAGAGGCCGTCGCCGACTTCTTCGCCCACGCGCTGGTCGCGCCGGTCCTCACCGCGCATCCGACCGAAGTCCAGCGCCAGAGCCTGATCCGCAACCACCGCGACCTCGCTCACCTGCTCGACCAGCGCGAGCGCCTGCGGATGACGCCGGAAGAGGAGGCTGAGAACGACCTCGGCCTGGCCAACGCCATCCTGACCCTGTGGCAGTCGCGCATGCTGCGTCCGGTGCGCCTCAAGGTGCTGGACGAGGTCAAGAACGGCATCACCTACTTCAAGGAGACCTTCTTCAACGAACTGCCGCGCCTCTACATTCAGGTCGCACAGCAGTTGCACAGGCGTTACCCCAGGCAGACCTGGGCGCTGCCGCCGTTTTTCCGCATCGGCACCTGGATCGGCGGCGACCGCGACGGCAACCCGTTCGTCACCGCGGATATCCTGCGGGAAACGCTGCGCCTGCAATCGGCGGCCGCGCTCAATCACTATCTTGACGAAATTCACGAACTCGGTGGCGAGCTGCCGCTCTCCAGCCTGCTGGTCCGGACCACGACCGAGCTGGACTACCTGGCGGCACGTTCCGCCGACCACTCGCCGCAAAGGGGCGACGAGCCCTACCGCCGCGCGCTGACGGGCATTTATGCGCGCGTCGCCGCGACCGCCCGCACGCTCGACCGCGTCGAGCCGGTGCGCCATGAAATCGGCCAGGCCGAACCCTACGCCACCCCGGCGGATCTGCGCGCCGACCTCAAGGTGCTGTCCGCCTCGCTCAAGCAGAACGGCAGCGCCAGCCTCGCCGGCGGCCGCCTGCGCCGCCTGCTGCGAGCGGTGCAGGTCTTCGGCTTCCATCTGGCGCCGATCGACCTGCGCCAGAACTCCGAAGTCCATGCCCGCAGCGTTGCCGAACTCCTCGCCAAAGCCGGGCGTTGCCCCGATTACGAGGCTCTTTCCGAGGTTGACCGCATCAGCCTGCTGGTCGAGGAAATTGCGACACCGCGCCCGCTCCATTCGCCCTATCTCGACTATTCCGAGGAGACCCGCGGCGAACTGACCATCTTCTTCGCGGCCCGCGAGCTGCGCCAGCGCTACGGCACCGCGGCGCTGCCCAACTGCATCATCTCGAAGACCGACGGCGTCTCCGACCTGCTCGAACTGGCGCTGCTGCTCAAGGAAGCGGGCCTGCTGCGCCCGGGTTCGCAACCGCAACTCGACGTGAACATCATCCCGCTCTTTGAAACGATCGGGGACTTGCAGAAGAGCGCGGCGACGCTCGATGGCATCTTCGGCGTTGCCGCCTACCGCGCGCTGATCGGCGGCCGTGGCGACGAGCAGGAAGTCATGCTCGGCTACTCCGACAGCAACAAGGACGGCGGCTTCCTGACCTCGGGCTGGGAACTGTACAAGGCCGAAATCGGACTGACCCGCGTCTGCCGCAGGCATGGCGTCCGGCTGCGCCTGTTCCACGGCCGCGGCGGATCGGTCGGGCGCGGCGGCGGCCCCAGCTATCACGCCATACTCGCCCAGCCCGCCGGCGCCGTGTCCGGCCAGATCCGTCTCACCGAACAGGGCGAGGTCATTTCGACCAAGTACGGCAACCCGGACACCGGCCGCCGCAACCTCGAAGTGCTGCTCGCGGCAACGCTCGAAGCCAGCCTGACCGACCACGAGAACCGCGTCGAACCCGCCGAGCAGTTCCACGCCGTGATGGACGAACTGTCGCAGCGTGCCTTCGTCGCCTACCGCGGGCTGGTCTATGAAACGCCAGGGTTTACCACCTATTTCAGGCAGTCTACAGTCGTTTCCGAAATCGCGACTCTCAACATCGGCAGCCGCCCGGCCTCGCGCAAGCCTTCCGACCGCATCGAGGACCTGCGCGCCATCCCCTGGGTCTTCTCGTGGGCGCAGTGCCGGCTGATGCTGCCCGGCTGGTATGGCTTCGGTTCCGCGGTCGACGGCTATCTGCAGGCCGATTCCGGCGGCCTCGCGACCCTGCGCCGCATGGTCAAATCCTGGCCTTTCTTCCGGAGCCTGCTGTCGAACATGGACATGGTGCTGGCCAAGACCGACCTCGCCATTGCCTCGCGCTACGCCGAACTCGTCGCCGATGCCGAACTGCGTGACAGCATCTTCCGACGCATCAAGGCCGAATGGGAACTGACCCGCCGGCATCTGCTGGCGATTCTCGAACAGGACGACTTCCTCGCCGACAATCCGCTGCTCAAGCGTTCGCTGCAGTTGCGCTCGCCCTACATGGACCCGCTCAACCACCTGCAGGTCGAACTGCTGAAACGCCATCGCGCCGGGGAAACCGACGAGCGCGTCGCCCGCGGCATCCATCTTTCGATCAACGGCATCGCCTCCGGGTTACGCAACAGCGGTTAGAATGTCCGCATGGCCGCGATCAAGCGCACCGTATTCTTCATCTCCGACGGCACCGGCCTGACGGCCGAAGCGCTCGGGCACAGCCTCCTGAGCCAGTTCGAGGCAGTGGAGTTCGAGCAGATCCGCATTCCCTTCCTCGACAGCATTGCCAAGGCGCACGAAGCGGTTGCCCGCATCAATGGTCAGAGCGAGAGTGACGGCATGCGCTCGATCGTATTCACGACGCTGGTCGATCAGAATCTGGCGGACATCGTCCACCAGGCCGATGCCTACTGTCTGTCCTACTTCGACACCTTCCTGGCGCCGCTCGAAGCCGAACTGGGGGTCAAGTCCAGCCATACGGTCGGGCGCTCGCACGGGTCGGCCGACAGTTCCGATTACAAGAAGCGCATCGAGGCGATCAACTACACCTTGGCCCACGACGACGGCATCACCGACCGCGATCTGGAAGAAGCCGACGTGATCCTGGTCGCCGTATCGCGCTGCGGCAAGACGCCGACCTCGCTCTACCTGGCCATGCAGTTCGGTCTCAAGGCCGCCAACTTTCCGCTGATCCCCGAAGACTTCGATCGCGGTCGACTGCCGGGAACCCTCGAAAGACAGCGCGGCAAGCTGTTTGGCCTGACCATCCAGCCCGAGCGCCTGCACAGTATCCGTGAGGAAAGACGGCCCGGCAGCAACTATGCCGCGCTGGTCAACTGCCGCTATGAGGTTGCCGAAGCGGAAAAGATGATGCGTCGCGAGGGGATCCGCTGGCTCGATTCGTCGACCAAGTCGATCGAGGAGATCTCGGCGACCGTCCTCCAGGAACTGCATCTGCGCTAGCTTGCTCCACGCTGCGGGATCCGGCCGATGCCAACCGAACGAAGCCGGCACGGTCGCGAAGACCGGGGCGCACCGGCTCTGCGAGCTTATTGCTTCCCTGGTTGCGGCGGGTGGTAATAGCCGACACCCACCGCGTAGTCTCCGACACGTTCGAGATAGGTGATCTTGCTTTCCTGCCGGCGCGTCATCGGATTCAGCCACGTGTAGCGCAGTTCGCCGGTGCCCCTGGCCGCAACCTTGGCCACCTCGACCGATTCCGGGAAGATACGCTTGCCGCTGATGTCCGTCACCTTGTCGACCTTGCGCCCGACCAGCCGCGGCGTACCGCCACTGGCATACATGACATGATCGTTGATGCCGACGACGAAGACATAGACGTCATCGTGGACAAAGCCGCCGTTGATGTCGTTGATGCGGGCCAAGGCCGCCTTCGGATCCTGCCTGATCGCATCGACCGCCTTGGCCAGCATCGCCCTGGCTTCGTCAGGAGTCGCATGCGAATTGTAGTAGCCGACAGCGATGATTGCGTCACCCGACTTCCTGTAATAGGCAATCTTGCGCTCGGTCTTGCCGTGCTCGCTGTTGAGCCAGCGGTATTCGATCGATCCACTGCCCCAGTTCCTGGCGCCGGCCAGCATCTCCTTCATGAACTGCTTGCCGTCCGCATCCCTGAGTTCCCGCACGTCACGCCCGACCAGCGTCACGGACGACCCGCCGCTGGCTTGCATCACGCCATTCGCGCCGACGACGTAGACGTAGAGATCGCCGTCCTGGTATAGACCAACCATGCTGAAATCGACCAGAGCCCGCCCGGGATCCTTGCGGTAGGCAGCGACGGCACGATCGAGCAGCGCCTGCGCCCGCGCGGCGTCACTGCTGGTCGCGGAAGCCGCAACCGCGTTTGTGGTCGCCTCGGTCGCCTCGCTGGCAGTCGCGGGCAAGCCGGCGCAACTGATGAGCAGCATACCGGCCAAGACACACATTTTGAATGACTTGGTCATCAGGCTATCTTCCCTGTAGTTGAAACGCAAAGTGCGCGAGTACTTGTTCTATGCGTTCGTACTTTACCGATGACCGCCTACGGGAGGTTGGCTTTTGCCTCTATTCTCAAGGTCGTGCTGACTTGGCAAACGGCGGATTGAACTCCCCCTCGCCGCCGCAGGCATTCGAACAGGCAGACCGCGGCAGCGGCAGCGACGTTCAGCGACTCTATCGCACCAGGCATCGGAATCCGTATCCGGAGTCGGGCGGCAGCAACCAGATCCGCGCGAACGCCCTGGCCTTCGGACCCGAAAACCCAGGCCAGCGGGCCTTCCCAGCGTGCGTCATAAAGTGGAGTCGCATCGTCCAGGCAGGTGACCGCCGTCGTTCCCCGGTAGCTGGCCATGAAACCTGCAAGGTCGGCATCCTCATGAACGGTCAACGCGAAATGCGCGCCCTGCCCGGCCCGCAGCACCTTTGGCGACCACGCCGAGGCGCAGCCCGGCCCGAGCAAGGCCTGCGCGACGCCTGCTGCGGCCGCGGTACGCAGGATCGCGCCGACGTTGCCCGGATCCTGGACGCCGTCGAGCAAAATGGCATCCTTTTCGAGGTCGACCGCAAGCGTCGCCACGGGCATCGCCGCGACCGCCAGCAGGCCGCTCGGCGTCTCGACCAGCCCGAGATCGCGCAGCAGGCTGTCGGTCAGAACGAGAATCGCGCGTCCGCCAACGAAATCGGCGATTTCACCGCCGGCCAGCACCGATTCGGCGGCGACCAGCGTTTCGACCGGGCCATTCACCGCTTCGTACGCGGCAACCAGATGGACGCCATCGAGCAGGGTACGGCCGGTCTTGCGGCGCTCGCGGCCGGATTCGGCGAGACGCTTGAGGCTCCTGAAGAACGGGTTGGCGCGCGACCGGATCAGTTCCATGGCGGCGCAACCCGTCTGGCCACCGGGCCGAAGCTGCGGCGATGCACCGGCGATACGCCATGCGCTTCCAGCGCCCGGATATGCGCGGCCGTCGGGTAGCCCTTGTGACTGGCGAATCCGTACTGCGGATAGCGCACATGCAGGACAAGCATCCCGGCATCGCGAACCGTCTTGGCCAGAATCGATGCCGCGGCGATCGAGGCAATCCTGGCATCGCCCTTGATCACGGCGGCGACCGGGATGGCGAGTTGCGGGCAGCGATTGCCATCGACCAGGGCACTCGTCGGACGGGTGCCCAATCCCGCTACGGCACGCTGCATGGCAAGGAGGGTCGCCTGCAGGATGTTGAGGCGGTCGATTTCCTCGACCGTCGCCTCGGCGACCGCCCACGCCGCCGCCCGTTCGCGGATCAGCAACGCCAGCGCCTCGCGTTTCCTCGCGCCAAGCGTCTTGGAGTCGTCGAGTCCGGCAATCGGTCGTCCCGGATCGAGGATCACCGCCGCTGCTACCACCGGCCCGGCCAGAGGCCCGCGCCCGGCCTCGTCGATGCCGCAGACAAGGCCGGACGGGATGATCAGTTCAGGCATCCGATGACTGCCGCAGCGGCCTTTTCGGCGTTGTTCTGGCGCAGTTGCAGGTGGATGTCGGTAAACGCCGCAGCCACCGCCGCGGCGTTTTCCTCGTCCTCATAGAGTTTGACCAGCGCCTCGGCGAGGTTTTCCGGGGTCGCCGCATCCTGCAGAATCTCCGGCACCACGAAACGCCCGGCGAGGATGTTGGGCAGGCCGACGTAGGGCGATTTGACCAGGCGCTTACCGATCCACCAGGAAGAAGGCGCCATCTTGTAGGTAATGACCATCGGCCGCTTGATCAGCGCCGCTTCGAGCGTCGCCGTTCCGCTCGCCACCAGCGACACGTCAGCGGCGCCGAGCGCGTCCTGGGCGTGCCCGAACAACAGTCTGAAAGGAATGTCTCCGGCCTGCCCGGCTTGGATCGCATTTTCGAACAGCAGCCGCGTCTCGCGGGTGGCCAGCGGCACGACAAATTGCGCGTCGGGCAGGAAGTGCTCGCGGATGAGTCTGGCCGTCTGCACGAAAGTGTCGGCCATCCTTTCCAGTTCCCCCTTGCGGCTGCCGGGAAGCAGAGCGAAAACGGGCACTTCACGGGGAATCGACAGCTTTTCGCGCACCGAGAACCTGCTGGTTTCCAGCGGGATGATGTCGGCCAGCGGATGCCCGACAAAGGTCACCGAAATGCTTTCCTTCTCGTAGAGCGGCGGTTCCATCGGAAAGAGCGCCAGCAGGCGATCGACGGCGCGCCCGATCTTCTTGATCCGCCCGCCACGCCAGGCCCAGATCGACGGACTGACGTAGTGGATGGTCGTGATCCCGGCATCCTTGAGTTCTCTTTCGAGGCCGAGATTGAAGTCGGGAGCGTCGACGCCGATGAAGATGTCCGGTCGCGACTCGAGCAGGCGCCTCTTCAACTGACGCCGGATGCCGGCGATCTCGCGATAATTCTTGAGCGCGTCGACATAGCCCATGACCGACAGCTTGTCGAGCGGCCACCAGGCATCGAAGCCCCGGGCCTGCATCCTGGTCCCGCCGATGCCGTAGAAGACGGCATCCGGAAGTTGATTCTTCAGCGCCCCGATCAGCAGGCTGGCCAGGAGGTCCCCGGAGGCCTCGCCCGCCACCATGGCAATCCGGACAACCTTGCCCATCAGCGAATGATGCCGCGCTTGGACGTTTCGAGGAAATCGACCATGAGTTGAACATCCGGCTGCGTTTTTGCCTGCTCGGCCAGCTTGCCCTTGGCCTCCTCGAGCAACAGCCCGGACTTGTACAGGGTACGATAAGCGCGCTTGAGCTCGGTGATGGCCTCGCTGGTGAAGCCGCGGCGCCTGAGCCCCTCGACATGGATGCCATAGGGCTGCGCGGTATTGCCGGCAACCATGAGGTAGGGCGGCACATCCTGGAGGACGAGCGATGAGGCGGCGGTAATCACGTGTGCGCCGATGCGGCAGAACTGGTGCACCCCCGTAAACCCGCCGAAGATGACCAGGTCATCGACCGTGACATGCCCGGCCAGCGAAGCGCCGTTGGCAAAAATGGTCTTGTTGGCGACGTGGCAGTCATGCGCGATATGCACGTAGGCCATGATCCAGTTGTCGTCGCCGACGCTGGTCACGCCGCCGCCCTGAACGGTGCCCAGATTGAAGGTACAGAACTCGCGGATCGTGTTGCGATCGCCGATTTCCAGGCGCGTCGGCTCGCCGGCGTATTTCTTGTCCTGCGGCATCTCGCCCAGAGAACAGAACTGGAATATGCGATTCTCGCGGCCGATCCGGGTATGCCCCTTGATCACGACATGTGGACCGATCTCGGTGCCGTCACCGATTTCGACATCCGGACCGATGATCGAATAAGGGCCGATCTCGACGTTGGCGCCTATCCTGGCACCGGAATCGACGATGGCTGCTGGATGGATCATCTCAGATGTCACGCTTGGCCGACATCAGCCGTGCCTCGGCCACCAGTTGCTCATCGACGCGAGCCTCGGCCTTGAATTTCCAGACACCGCGCATGTGCCGCTCGATCTCCACGTGCAGGTGCAACTGGTCGCCGGGTATCACCGGTTTCTTGAAGCGCGCCTCGTCGATACCGGCGAAGAAGAAAAGACTGTTCGGCGTCGGCTTCTCGCCCGCGGTCTTGAATGCCAGGATGCCCGCGGCCTGGGCGAGCGCTTCCATGATCAGCACCCCCGGCATGACCGGATACCCCGGGAAATGGCCGACAAAGTGCGGCTCGTTGATGCTGACGTTCTTGTAGGCGTGGATCCACTTGCCCGGTTCGATGGCGACAACGCGGTCGACAAGCAAGAAGGGATAGCGCTGCGGCAGGTGTTCAAGAACTTCCATGATATCCATTTGATCAATCCCTTCGTTCAGCTTGTTTAAGTAATTTCTCAATATTTGAGACACGCTCCGCAAGGTGCGACAGGCGCCGGATATGCGCCGCATTGCGCACCCATTCGTCGTGGGTGTCGAGCGGAAAAACGCTGGTATACAGCCCGGGCTGGGCAATGTTTTTCATGACCAGCGAGCCGCCGGAAATCGTCGTTCCGGGCGCCAGCGTGACATGCCCCGAAATCATGCCGGCCCCGCCAACGATGCAGTGCTCGCCCAGGGTCACGCTGCCGGCGATCCCGGTACAGCCTGCGAGCACGCTGTACGGCCCGATATTGCAGTTATGCCCAACCTGGACCAGGTTGTCGATCTTGCAACCGTCGCCGATCACCGTATCGTCGAGAGCCCCGCGGTCGACCGTCGTATTGGCGCCAATTTCGACGTCGTCACCGATGCGGACGCCACCGAGTTGCGGGATCTTGAGCCACTGCCTGCCATCCGGCGCAAACCCGAAGCCGTCGCCGCCGATCACCGCGCCGGAATGCAGGATCGCGCGCTTGCCGATGCGGCAGCCGTGGTAAACGGTGACATTTGGATAAAGGAGACTGCCGTCGCCGATGCTGACCTCGTCGCCGATCACGCAACCGGCATGAATCACCACGTTCTCGCCCAGCGCCACGCCGCGGCCGATGCTCACGTGCGGACCGATAGCTGCGCTTGCCGGCAGCGGCGACCCGCTCGTCACCGAGGAATGGACACCGCTGAATCCTGTCCGGTCCGGGTTGAGCAGGCTGGCAACTCGCGCGTAGTAGGCGTAGGGATCGCCGGTGACGATGCGCGGCCCAACAAAATCATCGGCAAAGGGGGGAGCGACGATGACCGCTGCTGCCCTGGTCATCTGCAACTGGTTCCGGTATTTCCGGTTGGACAGGAACGCGATATCCCCGGTACCCGCGGAAGCCAGGGTGGCGACACGAAGGATTTCGGTTTCCCCGTCCCCAAGCACATCGCCGCCCAGTTGGGCGGCGATGTCGGAAAGCTTCAGAATCACCCCGTCCTGCCGGGTCATTATTACTTGCCTTCGGCCAGCGCCTTGATCACCCGATCGGTGATATCCAGTCGCGGACTCACCCAGACCACGTCCTGAAGGATCAGATCGAACTTTTCCGCGTCGGCGATCTGCTTGATCGCCTTGTTGGCCTTTTCGATCACAGCCGCGTTCTCCTCGTTCTGGCGCAGGTTCAGGTCCTCGCGGAACTCGCGCTGACGGCGCTGGAACTCGCGGGAAAGATCAGCGAACTCCTTTTCCTTCGTCCGGCGTTCCGATTCACTCATCGTGACGGCATTTTTCTCGAGGCCTTCCTGCAGGTCCTTGAGTTGCTTGGCCATGCGCTGCAGATCCTGATCGCGCTTGCCGAACTCGCCTTCGAGCTTCTTGCCGGCCTTCTGCGCTGCCGGGGCATCACGGAAGATGCGTTGGGTATTGACGTAGCCAACCTTCAGTTCGGCCACGGCCTCGCCGGCAAAACATACGGTAGAGATAAGAGATGCGACTACAAGTGACTTAGCTTTCAACATGACACTCCTAAATCAGAAATTTGTGCCCAACTGGAACTGGAATTTCTCGATCTTGTCGTAGGGCCCTTCGTTGAACGGAACGCCGTAACTGAACTTAAGCGGTCCCATCGGCGAAATCCAGGCGAAGGACAGGCCGGCGGAATAGCGCAGGCCGAGATCCAAGCCGGGAAACGAGGTTCCCTTCGCGGATCCGCTGGCGTAAACCTGGCCGACGTCGAAAAACAATCCCAATCTGACGCTCTTTTCCAGGCCCGGAACGCCCCATAGCAGTTCGGCCTGGCCGACGACGCGTTCATTGCCGCCAATCGCGTAGGTGTCAGTACTAACCAGAGGATTCCAGGTTTGCGGCCCGAGACTTCCCGCCTTGAAACCGCGAACCGTATTGACGCCGCCGGCATAGAAATTCTTGTAGAACGGCAGGCTTTCCGTGCTGCCGTAGCTGTTGGCATAGCCGACCTCGCCATTCAGCATCAGCGTGAACGACTTGGACAAGGCGAAGTAGCGCTGCAACTGATACGAAGCCCGGTAGAAGGTCAGGTCGCCGCCGGGAACCGCCACTTCGAGAGCCGCCTTCTGATACCAGCCAGTCGTCGGGAACAGGAAGCTGTCCTTGCCGTCGCTCACCCAGGCTGCCGTAACCGGAATGGTCCAGTTGCTCGCGGTCGGGTTGCTTGGAAAACCGACAAAATCCTGGATCTGGGGAGAACTGGTGGAGAAAGCGGTGATTTCCGTATTGTCGACGCCGAATCCGAAACTCAGGGCCTGCTTTTCGCCGATCGGAAAGCCGAACCGCACCGCCCCGCCGTACGACGTGGACTTGTATGGGGTTACCGACGTCGAAGTCGTATCCACCTTGCGGTAATAGAGGTCGAAGCCCTGGCTTATCCCGTCCACCGTAAAATACGGGTTGGTATAGGAAAACGAATACACGGTGTTGATCTTGCCCGTATTGACGGCAAGCGCAACATTGTTGCCGCTGCCCAGGAAGTTGTTCTGGGATATCGAGGCGGACAGCACCAGTTTTTCGGTGCTGGAATAGCCGGCACCGGCCATCAGGTTGCCGGTCGGCTTCTCGACGACATTGACATTGACGTCCACCTGGTCCGCCGTACCCGGCACCGCCGGCGTCTCGGTTGTCGTCGATTCGAAATAGCCCAGCCGGTCCAGACGGGTCTTCGAGAGGGTAACCCGCTCGGAGTCGTACCACCCGCCTTCCATCTGGCGTAGTTCGCGGCGGATGACTTCATCCCGCGTCCTCGTATTGCCGGTCACGTTGATCCGCCTGACGTAGACCCGCTTGCCCGGATCGATGAAAATGGTGAACGCTACCTGGCGCTTTTCCTTGTCGATCTCGGGAGCCGCGTTGACGTTGGCGAAAGCGTAGCCCTCTTTCCCGAGCCGGTCGCCGATGGCCTTGGTCGTATCGTTGAGCCGTCCGCGGGAGAAGGCGTCGCCTGCCTTGACGAGGACCAGTTTGTCGAGTTCCTCTTCGCTGATCGAAAAATCGCCGGCCAGCTTGACCGAGGAAACCTGATACCGCTCCCCTTCACTCACGTTGATCGTGATGAAGACGTCGGTCTTTTCAGGCGATATCGAAACCTGGGTCGATTCGATCGCAAACTCGAGGAAGCCGCGATCCATGTAGAACGACTTCAGTTTCTCGAGATCTGCCCCCAGCTTCTGCCTGGAATACTGGTCGTTCTTCGTGTACCAGGTGATCCAGCCAGGCGTCGTGAGCTGGAACTGGCTGAGCAGTTCCTTCTCGCTGAATTCCTTGGCGCCGACGATATTGATCTGCCTGATCTTGGCGGCCCCCCCCTCCTCGATATTGAAGTTGATGCCGACCCGGTTGCGCTCGAGCGGCGTCACCGTCGTCGTGATCGTCACCGCGTACTTGCCGCGGGTCAGGTACTGTCGCTTCAACTCCTGCTCGGCCTTGTCGAGCTGCGCACGATCGAAAATCCGCCCGTCGGCGATGCCGATCTCCTTGAGCGCCTTGAGAATGACCTCCTTGTCGAACTCGCTCATCCCGACGAAATCGATCTGCGCGATCGCCGGGCGCTCCTGCACCACAACGACCATGACATTGCCTTCGGCCTCTATGCGGATATCCTTGAAGAAACCCGTCGCATACAGTGCCTTGATCGCTTGGGCAGCCTTTTCCTCGGTCAACGTGTCACCGACCTTGAGCGGAAGATAGCTGAAGATCGTTCCTGCTTCGGTACGCTGAATCCCCTCGACGCGGATGTCCTGCACGGTAAACGATTCAAATCCCGCGGCGGGCAGCGAGAATAGTCCGGCGACCAGAAGGGAGAGCAGGGATTTCTTCATCATTCAGCCGGAAAGCAGACGGTTCATGTCGTTGAAAAAGGCGAAAGCCATCACGACGAAAAGTATGGAGAGACCGACTTGCTGCGCAATCTCCATAGCCCGCTCGGAAAGGGGCCTCCGTCTGACGACTTCAATCATATGATACAGCAAATGTCCCCCGTCCAGAACCGGGATCGGGAGCAGATTGAGAACCCCGAGGCTGATGCTGATCAGGGCCATGAACTTCAGGTAGTAATCGACGCCCAAGCGCGCCGACTGGCCCGCGTAGTCGGCGATCGTCACCGGCCCCGAGAGATTGCGCCACGAAACCTCGCCGGTGACCATCTTGCCCAGCATCACCAGGCTGAACACCGACTTGTCCCAGGTTTCCGCAAGCGCCTTGCTGCCCGCCGCCAGGAATCCGTAACGCACGAATATCCTGACCTCACGGCTCGCATCACGATTCTCGGCAACCGCGACGCCAATCCGGCCGATCCGCTTGCCACGCTCGGAAATGGCCTCGGGGACCACGTCGACCGCAACAACCGCCCCGTTGCGCGACAGGTCGATGCGCACCTGGCGTTCGCCAGCACCGCGCACCTGCAGCACGAAGTCGTGCCAGTTGCCCACCTCGACTCCGTCAACCGCGAGTATCGTGTCGCCGCTACGGATTCCGGCAGCCTCGCCGGGGCTGCCGGCCATCACCTTGCCGATGACCGGCGGCAGGTTCGGGCGGAAAAACCTGATCCCCAGACGGTCCAGCGCGTCGCCTTCCCATCCCTCGTCACTCGCTGCCTGCAACGGCAAGCGGCGGACCGCGATCTCGCGCTGCTCGTTGATCACTTCCAGATCGGCGCTTTCCTGACTGGCAGCCTTCTGCAGCAAGGTCCAGCGCAGGTCGTTCCAGGTAGCCACCGCCTGGCCATCGATCGCCCGCACCTGTTCGCCATTGACGACGCCAGCGATGGCGGCTGGCGATTCCGCGGGCGGCGTCCCGAGAATCGGCAGCAGTTCGTCGCTGCCGTGCATGAAGACAGTCCAGTACAGGAGAATTGCCAAAGCGAAATTGGCGGCCGGGCCGGCAGCGACGATCAGGCTGCGCTTGGCCACCGACTGGCGATTGAAGGCGCGCTCACGTTCTTCCGGAGCAACCTCGCCCTCGCGCTCGTCGAGCATCTTGACATAGCCGCCCAGCGGAAAGATCCCGATTGCCCATTCGGTGCCGTCCTTCCCGAGACGATGCTGCCATAGCGCATGGCCGAAACCGACGGAGAAGCGCAGAACCCGGACGCCGCACCAGCGGGCCGCGACATAGTGGCCGAACTCGTGCACCACGATCAGCACGCCAAGAACGACAATGAAAGCCAGCAAATAGAACGGAATATCGCTCACGTGGCGCCGGCTTCCATGACCAGGCCTGCGGCAATCCGGCGCGCCTCGGCATCCGCCGCCAGCACGTCGTCCAGGCTGCCCTCGGCGCCCGCGGGCAAGGCCGCCAGCGTCGCCTCGATGAGACGGGGAATGCCGGGGAACGGCAGGCGCCGGTCGAGAAAGGATGCGACCGCCACCTCGTTCGCCGCATTGAGGATGGCCGGAGCCGTTCCACCCGCGCGCAACGCAGCGTAGGCCAGCGGCAGGCAGGGAAAGCGATCGGGATCGGGGGCTTCGAAATCCAGCCTTGCCAACGCGAGCAGGTCGAGCGACGGCACGCCGGCGTCGATGCGCTCGGGATAGGCCAGCGCGTACGCGATCGGTGTCCGCATGTCGGGATTCCCCAACTGGGCAAGGACCGAGCCATCGACGTATTCCACCAGCGAGTGAATTACGCTCTGCGGATGCACGACCACCTGGATCTGCTCGGGAGGGCAGTCAAACAGCCAGTGCGCCTCGATCATCTCGAGACCCTTGTTCATCATCGTCGCGGAGTCGACGGAAATCTTCCGCCCCATCACCCAGTTCGGATGCGCACACGCTGCCTCCGGCGTCACCGCGTCGAGATCGGCGCGCGACAGGGTGCGAAACGGCCCGCCCGACGCCGTCAGGAGTATCCGGCGCACGCCGCATGCTGATATTCCACATGAGATATCAGATGGAAGTGATTGAAATATTGCATTATGTTCACTGTCAACCGGCAGCAGAAGTGCGCCATGCTCGCGTACCGCCCGCATGAACAGTTCGCCAGCCATCACCAGCACTTCCTTGTTGGCCAGGAGGATCTTCTTGCCCGTCCGCGCCGCGGCCAGTGTCGGCTCCAGTCCCGCAGCGCCGACAATGGCCGCCATCACCGTATCGACCTCGGGATGGGCCGCCATTTCGCGCAACGCCCCGACACCGTGGCGCACCGTTGTAGACAAGCCGGCATTGCGGCAACGCAGCGCGAGTTCATCGGCCAGCGGCGCATCCCGCACGACGGCATACTTCGGGGCAAACTCGCGAACCTGTGCGAACAGCCTTTGCACCTGGCTGTTCGCGCACAGTGCGAAGACGCCGAAGCGCTCGGGATGACGACGAATCACGTCGAGAGTGTTGACCCCGATCGAACCGGTCGCGCCAAGAACCGTGACGTTCTGGCGATTCACCCCTGACCCCGTAGCACTAGCCAGAGAAGCGCCACCACGGGCAGCGTCGAGGTCAGGCTATCGATCCGGTCAAGGACGCCACCGTGCCCGGGCAGCACATTGCTGCTGTCCTTGATGCCAGCCTGCCGTTTGAGCATCGACTCGAACAGGTCGCCGACAACGCTGATCGCGGTGACGCCCAGCAGGCAGAGCACCCATAACGGCAGACTGACCGGCGCAAAGGCGAAGGCGAAGCGCAGGGCAATTCCGTAGAGCACGACGCCAACAGCGGCGCCGATGGCGCCTTCCCAGGTCTTGCCGGGACTGATCGAGGGCGCCAGCTTACGCTTGCCGAAGGCTCTTCCGGAAAAATAGGCTGCCACGTCGGCCATCCAGACTACGGCAAGCACCGCCAGCAAGACCCCAGGGCCGGGGATCCTGATCTGAACCAGGGCGAGCCAGGTCGGGAAGTGGACCACGAAGCCGATCACAATACCCGGCAAGCCGTGGGGCAGGCGCCATTTCGCGTGCAGCCAGAAAGGCACGAGCACACCCCAGAAACCGGCCGCCACCAGATAGGTGGCAATGACCCACGCCGATGGCGCCTCACCCACCGACCCGCCGCCGACTCCCATGGCCACCGGCGCCAGCAGCGAAACGGCCGCGCAGAAAGCCGTTAGCGCCCCACCGAGAAAGAGGCGCCGCAGATCGTCCAGACCAAGGAGTCCGCCCCATTCCCAGCCCGCGACACCGATGAACAGGGCCGCCAGCAAACCCCAATAGGTCTGGGGCAGCAGGAAGAGGCTGGGCAGCAGCAACGCCACCAGGACCAGCGCCGTAATGACGCGGGTCCTAAGCATTGGACTCGTTGCCAACCAGTTGCGCGCTGGTCCGCCCGAAGCGGCGCTCGCGTTTCTGGAAAGAGGCTAACGCCAGGTCGAACTCGGCGCGTGCGAATTCCGGCCACAGGGTTCCGGTGAAATAAAGTTCGGTATAGGCAAGTTGCCAGAGCAGGAAGTTGCTGATCCGCTCTTCGCCGCCGGTGCGAATGAAAAGGTCGGGCTCGGGGGCGAAACTCATCGCCAGGAAAGGCTCGAGATCGGCTTCGGTCCAGCCGGATTGCTTTCCCAATTGCGCACGCAGCATGGTGTTAACTGCCTGCATGATGTCCCAGCGGCCTCCGTAATTCGCCGCGATGGTCAGTTGCAGACGCGTGTTGCCGGCAGTTCGCGCTTCCGCGGCAAAAATGAGATCCTGCAAGCGCTTTTCGAAGCGCGAGAGGTCGCCGATGATGCGCAAACGCACGCCGTTACGGTCAAGCTTGTCGACCTCCTGCTCCAGCGCCTTGACGAACAACTGCATCAGGAGACTGACCTCCTCCGGTGGGCGGCGCCAGTTCTCGGAACTGAAAGCGAATAGGGTCAGGAATTCCACTCCGCGCTCGAGACAGGAACGCACCGTTTCGCGCACCATCTCCACCCCCCTGGCATGGCCGGAAAAACGCGGCATGAAGCGCTTCCTGGCCCAGCGGCCATTGCCATCCATGATGATGGCGACGTGCCGGGGCACGGCCACCGCTGGCGGAACCTGCTGCGTCGAACTGGCGAAGAGGGCCATGCGGGCTGCGGTCAGCCTGAAGCGTCAGTCAAACCTGCATCAGTTCGGCCTCTTTCTGGCCGAGCATCCTGTCGACATCGGCAATGTACCGGTCGGTGAGTTTCTGGATATCGTCCTGCGCCCGGTGCTCGTCATCCTCGGGAATCTCCCCCTTCTTCAGCGCATCCTTGAGGTGGGCAATGGCATCACGGCGCAGGTTACGAATCGCCACCCGTGCGTTTTCGCCTTCGTGCTTGACGACCTTGATCATTTCCTTGCGACGCTCTTCGGTCAGCGCCGGCATCGGCACCCGTATCAGTTCCCCCTGGGAAGCGGGATTGAGTCCGAGATCGGAGTCGCGAATCGCCTTTTCGACCTTCTGCACCATGTTCTTTTCCCACGGTTGCACGCCGATGGTCCGGGCATCGACCAGGGTGATGTTGGCAACCTGGTTCACCGGCATCAGCGAGCCGTAATAGTCGACCAGGACATGATCGAGCAGCCCGGTGTGGGCGCGGCCGGTGCGAATCTTCAACAGATCGCCGCGCAGCGACTCCAGCGTCTTCTGCATCTTGCTCTCGGCATTCTTCTTGAGTTCAGGAATCATCGGTTTCTCCCTCAACAATAGACCAGCGTGCCCTCATCCTCCCCGCAGACGACGCGCTTCAGCGCGCCGGTCTTGAAGATGGAGAACACGTTGATCGGCAATTTCTGGTCGCGGCATAGCGCAAACGCGGTGGCATCCATGACCGCGAGATTCCTCGCGATCGCGTCGTTGAAACTGATCCGGTCATAGCGGGTGGCGGCTGGATCCTTCTTCGGGTCGGCGGAATAGATGCCGTCCACCTTGGTTGCCTTGAGCACGATTTCCGCACCGATTTCCGATCCGCGCAACGCCGCAGCGGTATCGGTGGTGAAGAAAGGATTCCCGGTTCCGGCGCCGAAGATGACCACCCTGCCTTCTTCCAGATAGCGGATGGCCTTGCCGCGAATGTACGGCTCGATCACTTGCTCGATATGCAGGGCCGACTGCACCCGCGCGTTCAAGCCCGCCTGACGCATCGCATCCGAGAGCGCCATGGCATTCATCACCGTGGCCAGCATACCCATGTAATCCGCGGTGGCCCTGTCCATGCCGGTGGCCGTACCGGCCATGCCACGGAAGATATTGCCACCGCCGATCACGACGCCGATTTCCACGCCCAGGTCGGCAACCGCCTTGATCTCGGCGACGATCCCGGCGATGGTCTGCGGGTTGATGCCGTAGGCGTCATCGCCCATCAGGGCTTCGCCGGAGAGCTTGAGGAGGATGCGTTTGTACCTGGGACCGGACATGGCGTTTCCTTGAAAATCACACCTTGGCGGCGGCTGCGGCGGCCTGGGCGGCCACTTCTGCCGCGAAATCGTCGACCTTCTTCTCGATACCCTCGCCGACCACGAACAAGGTGAACCCGGCCACGGAAGCGCCCTTGGCCTTCAGCAACTGTTCAATGGTCTGCTTGCCGTCTTCGGCCTTGACGAAGACCTGGCCGAGAAGGGTAACATCCTTCAGGTACTTCTGGACGGTACCCTCGGCGATCTTCTCGAGCATCGCTTCCGGCTTCCCGGCTTCGCGGGCCTTTTCGACAGCGATCCGGCGCTCGGTATCGAGCAGATCGGCAGGCACCCCCGAAGCATCCAGCGACTTCGGCTTGGAAGCGGCGATGTGCATCGCCAGGTCCTTGCCCAGTTGCTCGTCGCCACCGATGACGTCGACCAGCACGCCGATCTTGGAGCCGCCATGGACATAGGAACTCAGCCTGCCGCTCGCCTCCATGCGGGCAAGGCGGCGGAGCGCCATGTTCTCGCCGATCTTGCCGACCAGCGCGGTACGCGTGGTCTCCACGGTACCCTCGCCCATCGGTAGCGCCGACAGCGCCGCCACGTCGGCCGAGTTGCGGGTCGCCACCAGTTCGGCGCAACCCTTCGCCAGGGCAATGAATTCATCGTTCTTGGCGACGAAATCGGTCTCGCTATTCACTTCGACGAGGGCACCGAGCCCGCCGTCAGCGGAAAGGTAAAGGCCGACCACGCCTTCTGCGGCAATGCGCGTCGCCGCCTTGGTTGCCTTGTTGCCGAGCTTGACGCGGAGGATTTCCTCCGCCTTGGCCATGTCGCCGTCAGCTTCGGTCAGGGCCTTCTTGCATTCCATCATGGGTGCGTCGGTCTTGCCGCGCAATTCGGACACCATGCTTGCGGTAATTGCCGCCATACTTGTTCTCCTGATCTTTTCAAACCGGCGGGGCTGGGTGCCCCGCTCCTGCAGACTTACTCTGCAACTTCGTCCTGGACTTCGACGAACTCGTCGTCACCACCGGCAGCAACGATTTCCTGGACGACCTGGCTGCGGCCTTCGAGGATCGCGTCAGCGACGCCGCGGGCGTACAGCTGGATGGCACGGGACGAGTCATCGTTGCCGGGGATGACATAGTTGACGCCAACCGGTGAATGATTGGTATCGACGACACCGATGATCGGGATACCGAGCTTGCCGGCTTCGGTGATCGCGATCTTGTGGTAGCCGACGTCGATGACGAAGATGGCATCCGGCAGACCGGGCATGTCCTTGATGCCGCCGATGGACTTCTGGAGCTTTTCCAGTTCGCGCCGGAAGTTCAGCGCCTCCTTCTTGGGCATGCGCTCGAGGTCGCCGGCCTCGACCGCCAGTTCCATGTCCTTGAGGCGCTTGATCGAGGTCTTGACCGTCTTGAAGTTGGTCAGCATGCCGCCCAGCCAGCGCTGGTCAACGTAAGGGGCACCGGCGCGCAGCGCTTCTTCACCGATGATTTCGCGGGCCTGGCGCTTGGTGCCGACGAACAGGATGGTGCCGCGGTTGGCGGAAAGTTTCCTCACGAAGGCCATGGCTTCGTTGTATTTGGCCAGGGTCTGTTCGAGGTTGACGATGTGAATCTTGTTGCGGGCGCCGAAGATGTACGGAGCCATCTTGGGGGACCAGAAACGGGTCTGGTGACCGAAGTGAACACCGGCCTCCAGCATTTGACGCATGGTTACGGACATACGAAACTCCTTTAAGGGTTGAACCGCCACCCGCCTGAAACGCCTGCCATTCCCGAGATCTGGCAGACACCCTTAATTGGCGGATGTGTGGATTGATTGCACGCAAAGCGCCTACAACCGCTTCTTCGAGACTTTCGTCGCGAAAAAACTTTTGAATTATAGCATTGCCGAGTGCTGCGAAGAAAGCTCAAAAGCCGTTCTGTTTCAGCGCAAGCAACTGCAGCATGCGCACGAGATAGGGTTGCCAGTCCGGCATCCGCAAGCCGAACTCCTTCTCCAGACGCCCGCAGTCGAGCCGGGAATTGGCCGGGCGCGCAGCAGCGGTCGGATACTCGCTGCTCGGAATGGCAATAATCGCCTCCGGCTTCAGGCACAGGTCGAACCCCGGCATTGCCCCGGCCAGATCGACGATGGCGTGGGCAAATTGGTGCCAACTGACCGGTCGACCGCAACAGAGGTTGTAGCGGCGCTGCGTCTCGCGGTTCATCGCGTGACCCTGACGCAGCATTGCCAGCACGATGCCGGTCACGGTCGCGATCAGTGCCGCCGGCGTCGGCGAGCCGACCTGATCGCCGACCACATTCAGTGTCCGCTTCTCGCGCGCCAGGCGCAGGATGGTCTTGACGAAATTCCCGCCGCGCGCGCCGAACACCCAACTCGTCCTGAAGATGACCGACTTGCACCCCGCAGCCCGGATCGCCTCCTCTCCCGCCAGCTTGCTGCGGCCGTAGACGCCCAGCGGACCGGTCGGGTCGCTCTCGACGTAGGGCGCCTGCTTCGTGCCGTCAAAGACATAATCCGTCGAGTAATGGACCAGCAATGCGCCAAGCCTTGCTGCCTCCTGCCCCAGGACGCCAGGTGCCTCGCCGTTGATGCGCATGGCCAGTTCCGGTTCGGCCTCGGCGCGATCAACCGCCGTGTAAGCCGCCGCGTTGACGATGACCGATGGGCCGATCTGCCTGACCAGCAAGCGTAGCCGATCGAGATCGGTCAGATCACAGTCTGCATGGCCGCAAGTGATGACCGGCCCATGCGGCGCCAGCGAGCGCTGCAACTGCCAGCCAACCTGACCGTCCTTGCCGAGAAGAAGGATGCTCATCGTTTGCCAACTGGAAGACTCAAAAATGAAATTATGCCACCCGCGCTGCCAGCTTTGAGAATGACTTCCAATCCTTTATCCTTGGTCCCCTCCCAACCGTTCTGCCCGTCCCCGAAATGAGCATTTCCATCAAGACGCCTCAGGAAATCGAAAAGATGCGCGTTGCCGGTCGCCTTGCCTCCGAGTTGCTCGACTACATCGAACCATTCGTCAGGGCCGGTGTGACAACCAATGAGTTGGATCGCCTCTGCCACGACTACACGGTCAACGTGCAGGGCGCCATTCCCGCGCCGCTGGATTACGCGCCCAAGGGCTACAACCCCTACCCGAAATCCATCTGCGCCTCGGTCAATCACCAGGTCTGCCACGGCGTACCCGGCGACCGCGTGCTCAAGAACGGCGACATCGTCAATCTCGACGTGACTCCGATCAAGGATGGCTACCACGGGGACACCAGCCGCATGTTCCTGATCGGCGATGCCTCGATCCAGGCCAGGCGCCTCTGCGAAATCACCTTCGAATGCCTGTGGCTGGGCATTTCCGTGGTCCGCCCCGGCGGCCACATCGGCGACATCGGCGCCATCATCCAGAAACATGCGGAAAGGAACGGCTACTCGGTTGTCCGGGAGTATTGCGGGCATGGCATCGGCGCCAAATTCCACGAGGATCCGCAGGTGACCCATTACGGCAAGGCCGGCACCGGCGCACCGATGGAACCCGGCATGATCTTCACCATCGAGCCGATGATCAACGCCGGCAAGGCCGGCATCCGCGAGATGGCCGACGGCTGGACCATAGTCACCAAGGACCACAGCCTCTCCGCACAATGGGAACATACGGTTCTCGTTACCGAAACCGGCCACGAAGTCCTGACCCTCTCGGCCGGCGCCCGACCGAAACCCGACTGGATCACCTGATGAGCATCGATGTTGCGTCGCTGCGCAACGAGGTCAAGGCAGGGCAGGAAGCCCTGCGCAAGGATTATGCACAGACCAACGATGCCGCGGCCCTGCTCGCGAATCGGTGCCGGATGGTCGACGACGTCCTTACCCGGTTGTGGACCAGCCTCGACTTTCCCGCCTCGCTGACGCTTGCCGCGGTTGGCGGCTATGGACGCGGAGAACTCTACCCGGCTTCCGACATCGACCTGCTGATCCTGCTACCACAGGAACCCGGTGCCGCGGTTCAGGAAAAGCTGGAGACGCTGGTCGGCGACTTCTGGGATATCGGGCTTGAAATCGGGCACAGCATGCGCACGATCCAGGAATGCCTCGACGCGGCGGCCGCCGACATCACCGTTCAGACAGCCCTGCTCGAATCCCGTCTGCTGACCGGCAACCGGGACCTGTTCTCCGCCTTCGAGAAGCGGCTGCGCGGCAACCTCGACCCGCTCGTCTTTTTCGAGCGCAAGCGACTCGAGCAGCAGGAACGACACCTGCGCTACAACGAGACGCCGTACAGTCTGGAACCCAACTTCAAGGAAGCGCCGGGCGGCCTGCGCGACCTGCAGGCGATCTTCTGGACGGCGAATGCGGCCGGTTACGGCCGGACCTGGGACGACCTCGAACGGCACGGCTTCCTGACCGGCGAGGAATGCCGGCTTGCCCGACGCTGCGAGGAGTACCTGCAACACCTGCGCATCCGCCTGCACCTGATGACCGGGCGGCGTGAAGACCGCCTGCTGTTCGACTACCAGAACGCGCTGGCGACCGAGTACGGACTCGAATCGACCGCCGCCAAGCGCGCCTCGGAACAGCTGATGCAGGGCTACTACCGCAATGCCAAGGGAATCACCCTGGCCAACACCATATTGCTGCAGAACATCGGCGCGGCACTGGCGCCGGAAAGCGAGCAGATGCCGCAGCCGATCGACGAATATTTCCAGGCCGTCGGCGGGCTGCTCGACATCCGCGACGACGGTATCTTCGATGGCAATCCAGCGCTGATTCTCGACACCTTCCTGGTCATGCAGGAAAACTCCGATCTCCACGGCTTGACCGCCCGCACCCTGCGCGCCCTGTGGCGAGCGCGTGAACTGATCACCCCGGAGTTTCGGGCGAACCCCGCGAATCGCAGGGCCTTCATCAAGCTACTGCAGAGCAGGCGCGGCGTGGTGCATGAATTTCGCCGGATGAACCAGCTCGACATTCTCGGCGCCTATCTGCCCGCCTTCGGGCGCATCGTCGGCCAGATGCAGCATGACCTGTTCCACGTTTACACGGTCGACCAGCACATCCTCCAGGTTTTCCGCAACATCCGGCGCTTCGCGATGAGCGAATTTGCCCACGAGTACCCGATCTGCTCGCGTGCGATCGCCGGGTTCGACCGTCCCTGGCTGCTCTACGTGGCGGCAATCTTTCACGACATCGCCAAGGGGCGCGGCGGCAACCACTCGGAACTCGGGACCGTCGATGCGCAAGCCTTCTGCGAAGCTCACGAATTGTCCGCCGCAGACACGGAACTGGTCGTCTGGCTGGTCCGCCACCACCTGATCATGTCGCAGGTCGCCCAGAAAGAGGATCTTTCCGATCCCGATGCGATTGCCAACTTCGGCCGCCTGGTTGGCGACGCCCGCCACCTGACTGCCCTATACCTGCTGACGCACGCCGACATTCGCGGTACCAGCCCGAAGGTGTGGAACAACTGGAAAGGCAGGTTGCTGGCCGACCTCTACGATCTGACGTTGAACTATCTCGGTCGCGACAGCCAGCCGGCGGCACAGGGCATCATCGCCGAAAGGCAGGCCGAGGCCATGCGCCTGCTGCGTTTCTTCGCGCTGTCCGAGACGGTGCACCAGCGTCTGTGGAAGGAACTCGATACCGTTTATTTTCTGCGCCATTCGGCCGAGGAAATCGCCTGGCACACGCGTTCGCTGCATTACCGCATCTTCATCGACAAGCCGGTCGTGCGCGCCCGCCTCCATCAGGATGGCGAGGGCCTCCAGGTCTTTGTCTACACCAAGGACCAGCCCGACCTGTTCGTCCGCATCGTTGCCTTCTTCGCCCGCTCCGGCTACAGCATCGTCGACGCCAAGATCCATACGACGTCCCACGGCTATGCGCTCGACAGCTTTGTCCTGCTCGACGTCGCCGAACAACACAGCGACCGTGCGATGATTTCGTACATCGAGCACGAACTCGCCGACTGCCTGTACCGCCAGGCTCCCCCGGAAGCCCCGTCGGCAGGCCGCCTGTCGCGTCAGGTCAGGAACTTTCCGATCAAGGCCGAGGCCAGCATCGAAGCCGACGACAGGGGCACCAACTATGTCCTGACGCTGACCGCCGCCGACCGCCCCGGACTCCTCTACACCGTCGCGACCACCCTCGCCGAGCACGGGGCCAACCTGCACACCGCCAAGATTTCCACACTCGGCGAACGCGTGGAGGATATCTTCCTGATCAGCGGCGGCGATCTTGGCCTGAGCAGCCGCCGCATCCAGCTCGAAACCGAACTGATGGAACGGCTGAAGATCTAGGCGGAGTTTCGCGACGCCTGGCCTTTGGCCGCGCAGCCCACCAGTTCCTCGATCACCGCCCGGACACGGCCCATGGCCTCCTGGAGAACGGCGTCGAGGCTCTCGAAGTGGATGCCCTTGGCGCTGCTGCCGCGTCCCGCCGCGTGGTTGGCGACAACGCTGATCGCCGCATACGGCAGCCCGAGTTCGCGGGCCAACACAGCCTCCGGCATTCCGGTCATGCCGACCAGGTCACAACCGTCGCGCTCGAGCCGGTTGATCTCCGCAGCCGTTTCCAGGCGCGGCCCCTGCGTCGCCGCATAGACGCCGCCGCTCTTCATCGCGATGCCCAGGACCGCACCGGCCTCGGCGATCCGGCGGCGCAGTTCGTGGTCATAGGGTTCGGTGAAATCGACATGGGTCACTGCCGCGCCATTGCCCTCGAAAAAGGTTCCCTTGCGCCCCGACGTGTAGTCGATGATCTGGTCGGGAATGACGATTTCGCCCGGCTGCAGGTCGGCGCGGATGCCGCCCACCGAGGCCACCGAAATGATGCCCGTCGCCTGGTGGTGATGCAGCGCCCACAAATTGGCCCGGTAATTGACCATGTGCGGCGGAATCGTGTGCCCGTAGCCGTGACGCGGCAGGAACATCGCCGGCTGGCCGCAGATTTCCCCGAAGACCAGCGCGCCGGAAGGCTCGCCGTATGGCGTCCGCACCACTTCACGGTGCGAAACGTCGAGGTTGGACAGCGTGGTCAGCCCGCTGCCGCCGATGATTGCCAGCATTCAGTTCTTCCTTTCGGCCAGCAGCGAGGCGAGCGTCGGTACGACGCCTTTCAGCCCCGGATAGGCGCGGCGGATACGGGCGCCATCCAGCGCGTCGCCTTCGAGTTTGCGGTACTGCGCATTGCGCCGCTCGGCAACCAGCGGCAGGTCGCGCAGCGTCGTTCCCAGATGATAGCGCAGCAGCGTGTCGCGCCCGATGTCCTTGGCCTGCCAGGGCATTGCCGTGCGGTCGACGAGATGCAGGGCGCGCACCGTCAGTAGTTGCACGGCCAACTCCGCGACATGGCGATGAACGGCCTCACGATAAGCCGCCACCGCCTTTCCCCCGTCGCCGGCCGCGGCGCCGGTCGTCGCAGCCGGTGCGCCTACCAGCCAGCAGACAACCACATCGGGGGCGAATGCCTCGATCGTCGCCAATTGTTCAGTCGTGAGCGCCGCCACATCGGCCTGCATGAGGATGACCCCGCTGGCCGCCTCGCCCAGGCGCGTTGCGCTGGCCGCCAGGCATTCCGGCAGCGTGTCGATCGCCAGTACCGTCAATCCGCGCGCGACCAGCGCCGCGGTGCCGAAACCCAGCCCGCAGCCGATTTCGAGCACGCGCCGGCCGGGAACCAGTCCCGCCATCCACGCATAATCACCGCGCCGCGCATAAGCCTCGCCCTCATTCCGCCAGTAGTCGAGAAACTCGCTGACCGTAGCGCCGCTCATCCCGTCTCCTCCCTGACCGCGTAGATCGTCGGCAGATTGCGCCAGGCGCCATGGATATCCATCCCGAACCCGAAGACGAAGCGGTCCGGCACGGTCAACCCGACGAAATCGGCGGAAACCGGCTTGGGCTTGCCGTTGAGCTTGTCGGCGAAGACCGCCAGCAGCACCTCGGCGGCGCCGAGGCGCTTCAGGCTCTCCTTGACCGCGGCCAGCGTCACCCCCTCGTCGAGGATGTCGTCGACGACCAGCACGGTGCGGTCCTTGACCGATATCCACGGCGCGCTGCGCCAGGAAATCTTGCCGCCCTGGGTTTCGGCGCCATAGCGCGTGGCATGGAGGTAGTCGAAATCGAGCGGAAAATCGAGCTTCGGAAGCAGTTGACCGCAGAAGATCACGCCGCCGGTCATCACGCACAGCACCAGCGGATTCCGGTCGGCCAGCTGCGCGCGAATCCGCCCCGAAACCTCATTCAGCGCCGTCTGGACGGCAGCGGCCGAATGGATCAGTTCGGCCCCGGCCAGCAGCGCGCGCGCTTCTTCCTGTTTCACTCAGCCCCCCAGCGACTTCAGATAGGCATCGAAGGCCGGCCCGACTTCCGGATGGCGCTGGCCGAAAACGACGGTCGCCTGCAGGTAGCCGAGCTTGGAACCGCAGTCGTAGCGGGTACCGGCGTAGCGGTAGGCCAGCACCTGTTCTTCGCCGAGCAGCGAGGCGATGCCGTCGGTCAGCTGAATCTCGCCGCCGGCACCCGGCCTGACGTTTTCCAGATGGTGGAAGATGCGCGGGGTCAGGATATAGCGGCCGACGACCGCCAGCGTCGACGGCGCCTCCTCCGGCTTCGGCTTCTCGACGATGGCGCCGACCTGCTCCACCCGCTCGGCGACCTTGCGCGCATCGACGATGCCGTAGCTGCGGGTATCGGCACGCGGCACGTCCTGCACGCCGAGCACCGAGCAGCGGTAATAGTCGTAGGTATCGGTCATCTGTTTCATCACCGGCGGCTCGCCGTCGAGCAGGTCGTCGGCCAGCAGCACCGCGAACGGCTCGTCGCCGATCACCGGCTTGGCGCACAGCACCGCGTGACCGAGACCCAGCGCTTCGGCCTGACGGATATAGATGCAGTTGATGTTCCTCGGGATCATGTTGCGCACGAACTCCAGCATCTCGTCCTTGCCGTGCGCCGCCAGTTCGTTCTCCAGTTCGTAGGCCTTGTCGAAGTGGTCCTCGATCGCCCGCTTGGAACGGCCGGTGACGAAGATCATGTCGGTAATGCCGGCGGCAACCGCCTCTTCCACCGCATACTGGATCAGCGGCTTGTCGACGATGGGCAGCATTTCCTTCGGGCTGGCCTTGGTCGCCGGCAGGAAACGCGTGCCCATCCCGGCTACCGGAAACACAGCCTTACGAACCGCTTTCATCTTTCTAGTCCCTCATCAAGAAATCTCATCAATTCTGCCTCATCGATCACCGGCACGCCCAGTCCGTGCGCCTTGTCCAGCTTGGAACCGGCCTCCTCGCCGGCGACCACGTAATCTGTCTTCCTCGACACCGAACCGACGACCTTGCCGCCCGCGGCTTCGATCAGCGCCTTGGCTTCGTCGCGCTTCAAGGTCGGAAGGGAGCCGGTCAGCACCAGCGTTTTCCCGGTCAGCAGTTGCTGCCTGCCTGACGCCGGCTCAACTTCCGGCCAGGTTACGCCGGCCATTCGCAAGCTGGCGATCACCTCGCGGTTATGGGCTTCGGCGAAGAAGTCGGCGATGCTCGATGCAACGACCGGACCGACATCCGGCACCCGTTGCAGCGCTTCGGCATCGGCCGCGAGCAAGGCATCCAGACTGCCGAAATGTTTCGCCAGATCGCGCGCCGTCGCCTCGCCGACATTGCGGATGCCGAGCGCGAAAACGAAGCGGACCAGCGTCGTCTGCCTGCTCTGTCCGATGGCGGCGACCAGGTTCTGCGCCGATTTCTCGCCCATGCGCTCCAGCCCGGCCAGCGTTTCGACGCTCAGCCGGTAAAGATCGGCCGGCGAATGGATCAGGCCGGCGTCGACCAGCTGATCGACCAGCTTGTCGCCGAGCCCCTCGATATCCATCGCCCGCCGTGCGGCGAAGTGCAGCAGGGCCTGCTTGCGCTGGGCCGGGCAATACAGCCCGCCGCTGCAGCGCGCAACCGCTTCGTCGATCCCCTTCGCGATCGCCGAACCGCATTCCGGACAGTTCGCCGGCATGGCGAACGGCGGATGCAGCGGCTCGCCGCCGATCGGATCGCGCATCGGCCGCTTTTCGGGAACGATGGCGACGACTTCGGGAATGACGTCGCCGGCGCGGCGCACGATCACCGTGTCGCCGACCCGCACATCCTTGCGCCGCACCTCGTCCTCGTTGTGCAGCGTCGCGTTGGTCACCGTCACGCCGCCGACGAATACCGGCCTGAGGCGCGCCACCGGCGTGATGGCTCCGGTGCGGCCGACCTGGACGTCGATGGCGAGCACTTCGGTCAGTGCCTCCTCGGCCGGAAATTTATGGGCGACGGCGAAACGCGGCGCGCGCGAAACGAAACCGAGCTGCGCCTGGGCGGCCAGTTTGTTGACCTTGTAGACGACACCGTCGATGTCATAAGGCAGCCCCGGTCGCCTGTCGCCGATTTCGGCAAAGTAAGCGAGCAGCCCCCTCGCCCCTTGCACCACCCGCCGCTCGGCCGCCACCGGAAATCCCCAGGCCGCCAGCAGGTCCATCAGCTCGCCATGCGTCGTGACGGCAAGGTGCTCCTCGCCGGCGCCGACGCCGTAGGCGAAAAAGTGCAGCGGGCGGCTGGCCGTGATCCGCGAATCGAGCTGGCGCAAACTGCCGGCCGCCGCATTGCGCGGATTGACGAACTCCTTGTCGCCAAGCTCGCGCTGGCGGGCGTTCATTTCGGCGAAAGCCGCGCGAAACATCAGCACCTCGCCGCGAATCTCGATCAGTTCCGGCCAGCCCTCGCCGGCCAGACGCAGGGGAATGTCGCGCAGCGTGCGCAGATTGGGCGTCACCTCCTCGCCGGTAGCGCCGTCGCCGCGCGTCGCCCCTCGCGCGAACACGCCGTTTTCGTAGGTCAGGCTGATCGCCAGCCCATCGAATTTCGGCTCCACCGCATAGTCGACCGCGGCAATCGTTTCCAGGCCGTCGCGCACGCGCTGGTCGAACGCCTCGACATCGGCCGCGGTGAACGCATTGTTGAGCGACAGCATCGGCACGCCGTGCACGTGCGGCGGAAAGGCCTTGAGCGGCGGCGCGCCGACGCGCCCGGTCGGCGAATCGGGCGTCAGCAGTTCCGGGTATTGCTGCTCCAACGCCTGCAGTTCGCGGAACAGCCTGTCGTACTCGGCATCCGGAATCGTCGGCGCGTCGAGGACGTAGTAAGCGTGGTTGTGGCGCTCGATCTCGGCGCGCAGTTCCCGCACGCGCCCGGCAGCGAGTGCCGGCGCGGCCATCAGGAAAACAGTCGCAGTGCCTGTGCCGATCCGGCCGGCAGACCATAGCTGGCCATCGTCGCTTGCGGCTTGCCGATGAATTCGCGGCGGATGTGATCGAGCTGCACATCGTTCAGCGGCTGCCGGTTGTCATCGACAAGCGTCCCTTGCAGCGTCTCGGCAAAGCGTTTGGCAAGGTCCGCCATCTGCTGGAACACCCGCTCGCCATGCGCGACGCGCGGCACATCGAGAACGAAGGTCAGACCATGCGTCACGATGTTGCGGATCGATTCGGGCGAGAAGCGGGTCGTCTCGAAGTTCTGCATCGTAAACTGGGCGCGCCCGTCATCGTCGCGCCGGGTGAACACCCCGTCGTCGCCCAGCATCATTCCCGCCGCCTCGGCGAGCGCGCGAATCTTGGTACCGGAAAACGGCGTCCCGCGACTGACCAGATTGACCCCGATCTCTAGGTCGACCGCAGCGCAGAAGCGATCGATCTCGGCCGCCTGATCGAGCAGGCGGCTGGCCGGCATGTCGGCCACGGCCAGCAATTCGTCGGCCAGCTGGTGCATGGCGCCGGTGAAGGTCGCGACATCGGCCTCGGAAACCGGCCCCATGCGGTCGACCAGTTGCAGGCCGACCCGCAGGCGCCTTACCGGCACCTCGCTGTCCGGCAGGATGCGCTCCCACTCCCGGCTGCGTTCGTTGAAGTGCACCCAATGGATCGGCTTACCCACGCGCTGCAGCGTCCGATACTGCGAATCGATGATCTGTGACGCCGGCACCGGATCGACCAGTTCCATCGCCACGATGAACTCCAGGCGCGGATCGAGCAGGCTCCCGGGAACCAGACCGGCAGGAAGATCGGAAACATCCGCTTCGTCCGGCAGCGCCGCTGCGGCAACGGATTCCAGGCGTCCGCCCGCGACGTCGCCGCCGTCGCGGAACGCCGGCTCGCCAGAGTCACCAGCCTGGGGATTGCCGGCCAAGACCGGTTCACGGCGTTCCGGCATCGCGACCGGCGCCGCCGCCCCCTTATCCCGCTCGCCGCGGACGCCCGAAGCGGCACCTGCGGCGCCCAGCAGGACATCGTCGTGCCCAGGCTTGAGCATCGCCTCCGCAAGCTTGCGATGACGATATTCCTGCCACTTGTTATAGCCGAGGACGCCGACCACCGCTGCCGCGCCCAGGCCAATCAATCCCATCTGGAGTTCGGTCATCTAAGCCGCATCCCTCATCTTCAAGGCTTCTTCGATATCCACTTCGACGACGCGCGAAACGCCGGATTCCTGCATGGTAACGCCGACCAGCTGCTCGGCCATCTCCATCGAGATTTTATTATGGGAAATAAACAGGAACTGCGTGTTCGCCGACATTTTCTTGACCATGCCGCAGAAGCGCTCGGTATTACTGTCGTCCAGAGGTGCATCGACCTCGTCGAGCAGGCAGAAGGGCGCCGGATTGAGCTGGAACATCGAGAAGACCAGCGCGATCGCCGTCAGCGCCTTTTCGCCGCCGGAAAGCAGGTGGATGGTCGAGTTCTTCTTGCCCGGCGGTTGCGCGATGACCTGGACGCCGGCATCGAGGATTTCCTCGCCGGTCATCACCAGCTCGGCGCGGCCGCCGCCGAACAGTTCCGGGAAAAGCTGCCCAAAATGGCCGTTGACCGTATCGAAGGTGCTTTGCAGCAGGTCGCGCGTCTCGCGGTCGATGCGGCGGATGGCGTTCTCGAGCGTTTCCATCGCTTCGCTGAGGTCGGCCGCCTGCATGTCGAGGTAGCCCTTGCGTTCGCTCGCAGTGTCCAGTTCTTCCAGCGCCGCCAGGTTGACCGCGCCAAGTTCGGCGATGGCGTTGCCGAGGCGGGTGATCTCGCCCTGCAAGGTGGCCGGCCGGACGCCGCCGTTGTCGTTCAGCACCATTTGCAGGGCTTGCTCGTCGGCGCCGGCCTCCAGCAGTTGCTGCGCGAACTGCTCGGTGTTGAGCGCCGCCGCCTGCTCCCGGAGCCTGAGTTCCCCGATGCGCGCCCGCAGCGGCTCCAGTCCCTGCTCTATCCGCAGCCGCTGCTCTTCCAGCCCGCGCAGTACATTGGTTGCCGACTCCAGGGCGTCACGGCAGAGCGCCAGCGCCCTTTCCTTTTCCTGCCGGGTTGCCAGCGCCGCCTGCAGGCTGTCCTCCATGACGTCGGCCGGGGCCGCTTCGACCTGTTCGGCACATTGCGCGCGGTCGCTCTCGATGCGGCCCAGTTCGCGCTGCGCCAGCGCCTGCTGGGCGAAGATGTCCTGCAGTTTGCCCTCGGATTCGCGCAACGAGAACTGCGCCTCGCGCAGGGTGCGGTCGAAATCGGCGTTGCGCTCGCGCTCGGCGCGCACGGCGCGCTCGGCTTCGTCGAGCCGCGACTGGGCGCCGGCGACCAGGACACGAATGCGGGCCAGGCCCTCGCGCACCTCGGCGATCTTGTCGTCGGCCGCCATGTCGCGCTCGCGCTCGGCCTCGTCCTCGGCAGCCAGTTCCGCCAACTGCTCCTGCATGCGCTCCTTCAGCTCGCGGTGGCGCTCGATGGCCTGGCCAAGCCTGAGCGTCTCGAGCTGCACCGCATGCACGCGCTGCTGGCGGTCGCTTACGTACTCGCGGACTTCGCCCATTTCTTCCTGCTTGTCGGAGAACTGCTCGTCGAGCACGGCGAGTCGCTCGCGCACGGCTGCGGCCTGTTCCTCGGCTGCGGCAATGCCGGCGCCCAGCGTCTCGATTTCGCGCTGGCGTTCAAGCAGCCCGTGCTCGCCCTTGTCCGGCGCGAAGAAGGTGACGCTGGCGCGGGTCAGCAGGTCGCCGCCGGCAGTCACCAGCATGGCTCCCGACGGCAACCCGACACGACGTGCCAGCGCGGCATCCAGACAGTCGGCGGTGAGTACCGGTGCCAGCCAGTCGGCGAGCGCGGCGGCAAGCGCCGGGTCGTCGCTGCGCACGCGCTCGCTCAGCCGCCCGACGCGCTCGCCATTTCCCGCATCAACTGGCAGGGTGACGGCGAGACGGGCGGCGGGCCGGTCGTGCAGCCATTCGTCCAGCTTGGCCGGGTCGTTACAGGGGATGGCGTTCAGCCGCTCGCGCAGCACGGCTTCGACGGCGTCTTCCCAGCCGGCATCGACATGAATCCGCTGCCACAGCGCCGGTGCGTCTTCGAGTCCGTGGCGGCGCAGCCACTCGGGCAATTCGCCCGTCTCCCGCGCCCGCGCCTGCATCTGCTCGAGCGCGGCCCGGCGTGCCTGGCCAGCGGCCAGTTCGCGCTCGATGCGTTGCAGATCTTCCTGCACCTGCCGGCGGCTCGCCTCCAGTTGCGGCAATTCCTGCTGCAACTGCTGCAAGTGATCCTGATCGCCGGCCAGTTCCTCGCGCAGCAGCGCCAGTTCCTCCTCCTTTTCGGCGAGGTCCAGCGCATCCGGCGCATCCTCGCCACCGCCCTCGTCGCGCAGCCGCTCGCGGCGCTGGGCAATCGACTGCAAGGCGCGCTGGGCATGCGCCTTGTTGGTCAGCTCGACTTCGAGACGCTGCTCGCCGTTGCTCGTCCGGGTCCGCAGGCGTTGCAGTTCTTCCTGGGCTTGGGCATGACTTTCCTCGACCTGCGGCGCGATGTTCATCTGCTGCCGCAGGCGCTCGTCGGCCTCGGCGACGCGCAGGCGGGTGGCCCCCTGCAATTCCTCCCAATTCTGGCGGTCGACCGCGAGCTTCTCCGCCGTCCGGCTCCAGTGCGCCAGTTCGTCTTCGAGCTGGACCATACGCGCCTCGAGCTGATTGCGCGACTCGCGGCGATGCCTGATCTCGGCCTCCAGACGCGCCACTTCGGCATTGGCCGCGTACATGTCGCCCTGCGCCCGGTGCAGCGCATCGCCGGCGGCAAAGTGCGCCTCGCGGGTTTCCTCGGCGCGCGCCTCGGTTTCGCGCAACGCCGCATTCTGTGCCTCGAGATCGGTCACGGCGCGCTCGACCTCCAGCGCCACCCGCTTCCGCTCGGCCTCGGCTTCAAGCTTCCTTACCAGCCAGAGCACCTGCTGGCGCTGTTCAAGTTGTTCGTTCAGCGACTGGTAGCGCCGTGCCACCTCGGCCTGCGCTTCCAGCTTTTGCATCTGGTTGCCGAGTTCGAGACGGATGTCCTCGACGCGGGTCAGGTTCTCGCGGGTGTCCTCGAGCCTTCCCTGCGTCTCCTTGCGCCGCTCCTTGTAGCGGGTGACCCCGGCCGCCTCCTCGAGAAAGACGCGCAGGTCGTCCGGCCGCGCCTCGATAATGCGCGAGATCATCCCCTGGCCGATGATCGCGTAGGCACGCGGGCCGAGGCCGGTGCCAAGGAAGAGATCGGTGATGTCCTTGCGCCGCACCTTCAGGTTGTTGATGAAGTAGTCCGACTGCCCTTGCCGCGTCAGCGTGCGCTTGACCGACAGTTCCGCATACTGCGACCACTGGCCGAGCGCCCGGCCGAGCAGGTTCTCGAAAATCAGCTCGACCGACGCGCGCGACACCGGCTTGCGGCCCGTCGTCCCGTTGAAGATGACGTCCATCATCGACTCGCCGCGCAGCTCGGAAGCCTTGGATTCACCCAGCACCCAGCGCACGGCGTCCATGATGTTGGATTTGCCGCAGCCATTGGGCCCGACGACGCCGACCAGTTGTCCGGGAACGGCAACGGCCGTCGGATCGACGAAGGACTTGAAGCCGGCGAGTTTGAGTCTGGTCAGGCGCATTGGATGGCGGCCGGCCCGGGAATGGCCTGCCTTGACGGGGGTCGTATAATAGCATCCACTCCATTTCGATGAATCCGAGCATGTCCAGCGAGCCGACGAAAACCCTCGAAACCTTCCCGAACCCCGCGTTCGACCGCGATTTCCACATTCACATGCAGATTCCCGAATTCACCTGCCTGTGCCCGAAAACCGGCCAGCCCGATTTCGCGACGCTGATTCTCGACTACATCCCCGATCAGTTCTGCGTCGAATTGAAAAGCCTCAAGCTCTACATCTGGTCGTACCGCAACGAAGGAGCGTTCCACGAGGCGGTCACCAACCGCATTCTGGACGACCTGGTCGCCGCCACCCAACCGCGCTTCATGCGCCTGACCGCAAGGTTCTTCGTGCGTGGCGGCATCTTCACCAACGTCGTCGCCGAACACCGCAAGCCGGGCTGGCAGCCGGCGCCGCGTGTCGACCTGGGCAGTTTTGCCAGCGAGTCCAACACCCGCTGCTGAATGACCGGCGACGATCAATTTCTCGCCCGTGCCGTCGAACTGGCGCGCAAGGGCAGCGAATGCGGCGAAGGCGGGCCCTTTGGCGCCGTCATCGTCTGCGACGGAAAGATCGTCGGCGAAGGCTGGAACCGGGTCGTGGTCAGCCGCGACCCGACGGCGCACGCCGAAATCATGGCGATACGCACCGCGTGTGCCGCGGTCGACCGCTTCCACCTGCCCGATTCCACGCTTTATGCGTCCAGCGAACCCTGTCCGATGTGCCTCGCCGCCGCCTACTGGGCGCGCATCGGGCGCATCGTCTTCGCCAACAGCCGGGCCGAGGCCGCCGCCATCGGTTTCTGCGACGACGACTTGTACAACGAACTCAACCGCCACTTCGCGGCGCGCCGCATCGCCATGGAACACCACCCGCTGCCCGAGGCCCTGCTGCTCCTGCAACGCTGGGCCAGCAACCCCGAACGCACGCTCTATTAGCGGCGTTCGACGCGAAACTCCAGCCGGTTTCCGTTCGCATCGACGCCACTCCCCTTCCAGGAACGGCAGGTGATCGCCTCCCAGCGCAGCGGAATCTCCCGACCATCGCTGCAGCGCACGATCCCGGTACCTGCCTCGCCTGCACAGCTGCCCGCGGTCGGCGACAGCGAAGGCGGCAACGCTTGGCCGTCGCAGTTCAGACGGCCTTCACGATCGGCGAGGAGGAACCTCCCGCCACCGGAATTGCCTGGATAACCCTTCCCCCGCATCTCACCCGGCACATCGCTCAGGCTGCCGCGCGCCTCATAACCGAGCGAACAGGCCGCGAGCAGCAGTGGAATGGCGAAAGCGGTGACCAAGGCGTGATTGTTCACGAGGCAGCCCAATTGTTTTCAGCGATAATTGCCATTTTGCACTTACTTGACTTCGATCGTGAATCCGCACCTCGGCCAACTTCATCCCTACCCCTTCGAAAAGCTGCGTGCGCTCTTCGCCGGCGTCACGCCGAACCCGCAATATCAGGAAATTAAGCTTTCAATCGGCGAGCCGCAACACGCAACGCCCGGCTTCATCATGGAAGCGCTCGCGGGCGGCCTCAAGGGCCTGGCCAATTATCCGACGACGCAGGGCATCCCGGCCTTGCGCCAGGCCATCGCCGCCTGGTGCCGGCGCCGCTACGGACTGGAACTCGACGCTGAAACCGAGATTCTCCCGGTCAACGGCTCGCGCGAGGCGCTTTTCTCGTTCGCCCAAACGGTGATCGACCCCGGCCGCGGTCACGTGCCGCTGGTCGTCAGCCCCAACCCGTTCTACCAGATCTATGAAGGCGCGGCCTATCTGGCCGGCGCCGAACCGCGCTTCCTGAACACCCTGCCGGACAACGATTTCGCTTTCGACTACGCCAGTTTGAGCGAAGAAGAATGGTCCCGCGTCCAGCTGTTCTACGTCTGCTCGCCGGGCAACCCGACCGGCAAGGTGCTGTCGCTCGACGACTGGAAGACGCTGTTCGCGCTCTCCGACCGGTACGGCTTCGTCATCGCCTCCGACGAGTGCTATTCGGAAATCTACTTCGACGAGTCCAAGCCACCGCTCGGTGGCCTCCAGGCGGCGCAACTGCTCGGCCGCACGAACGAGCGCCTGGTGATGTTCTCCAGCCTGTCCAAGCGCTCCAACGTGCCGGGCATGCGCTCCGGCTTCGTCGCCGGCGACCCGGCTATCCTGAAGCAATTCCTGCTCTACCGCACCTACCACGGCTGCGCCATGGCGCCCCCGGTGCAGACGGCTTCCGTCGCCGCCTGGAACGACGAGGCGCATGTGCTCGACAACCGCGACCAGTACCGGGAGAAATTTGCTGCCTGCACGCCGCTGATCGCCGCGGTGCTCGGCACCGGCATGCCTGATGCGAGCTTCTACCTGTGGGCGAGGACGTCCGTCGCCGACACCGATTTCGCCCGCAGCCTGCTTGAGCAGTATAATGTCATGGTTCTGCCCGGCAGCTTCCTTGCCCGCGAGGCCGGGGGCGTCAATCCAGGCGCCGGATTCGTCCGTATCGCGCTGGTGGCCCCGCTGGCCAAATGCCTGGACGCCGCGAACCGGATTCGTCAATTTGCCAAACAACTGTAATCAGAGAGAGCCCTCATGACTCACCACCTGCAAGCCACCATCGAAGAACTCTGGGAACGCCGTACAGACTTGTCGCCGCAGTCGCCGCCGACGACCATCGCTGCCATCGAGTCGGTGATCGGCGACCTCGACTCGGGCAAACTGCGCGTTGCCGAGAAAATCGGCGGCGAATGGTTCACCCACCAGTGGATCAAGAAGGCCGCCCTGCTCTCGTTCCGCGTCCGCGACAACCGCGTCCAGGAAAGCGGCGACGTGCGTTTCTACGACAAGGTCGACACCAAGTTCCAGGGCTGGACCGAGGAACAGTTCCGCCAGGGCGGCTTCCGCGTCGTGCCGGGCACCATCGTCCGCAAGGGCTCCTACGTCGCCAAGAACGCCGTGCTGATGCCGTCCTTCGTCAACATCGGCGCCTACGTCGATGAAGCCACCATGGTCGACACCTGGGTCACCGTCGGTTCCTGCGCGCAGATCGGCAAGAACGTGCACCTCTCCGGCGGCGTCGGCATCGGCGGCGTGCTCGAGCCGCTGCAGGCCAACCCGACCATCATCGAAGACAACTGCTTCATCGGCGCCCGCTCCGAAGTCGTCGAAGGCGTCGTCATCGGCGAAAACTCAGTGCTGTCGATGGGCGTCTACATCGGCCAGAGCACCCCGATCTACGACCGCGAAACCGGCGAAGTGAGCTACGGCCGCATCCCGCCGGGTTCGGTCGTGATCAGCGGCAGCCTGCCGAAAGCTGACGGCAAGTACAGCCTGTACGCGGCGATCATCGTCAAGAAGGTCGATGCGCAGACCCGCGCCAAGACCAGCCTCAACGAACTGCTGCGCGCCTGATCCAAGCCCAACGACACCGGAGGTCCTGAATGATCCTCGACAAACTATTCCAGCTGATGGCAGAAAAGCAGGCCTCGGATATTTTCATTTCTGCCGGCACGCCGATCCACATCAAGATCCAGGGCAACACCATGCCGGTCAACCAGCAGGTGATGCTGCCGGACATGATCGAAAAGATTGCCTTCGAACTGATGTCGGCGGATCAGGCCAAGACCTTCGAGGCGACGATGGAGATGAACCTCTCCTTCGGCGTGCCGCAGATCGGCAACTTCCGCGTCAACATCTTCCGTCAGCGCGGCTCGATCAGCATCGTCGTCCGCTTCATTCTCGGCAACATTCCCAAGCTCGGTGCGCTCGAACTGCCCCCGGTGCTGGCCGATCTGATCGTGGAGAAGCGCGGCCTGGTCCTCATCGTCGGTGCCACCGGTTCCGGCAAGTCGACGACCATCGCCTCGATGCTCGACCACCGCAACGCCAACCGCGCCGGACATATCCTGACCGTCGAGGATCCCATCGAATTCCTGTTCAAGCACAAGAAATCGATCGTCAACCAGCGCGAAATCGGCATGGATACGCTGGACTGGGCGGCGGCGCTGAAGAACGCCATGCGTCAGGCGCCGGACTGCATCCTGATCGGCGAAATCCGCGACAAGGAGACGATGCAGGCGGCGATTGCGTACGCGCAGACCGGCCACCTCTGCCTGGCGACGCTGCACGCCAACAACAGTTACCACGCGCTGAACCGCATCATCAGCTTCTTCCCGCTGGAAAACCGTCCCGCCCTCTTCCTCGACCTTTCCGTCGCCCTGCGCGCGATCATGTCCCAGCGCCTGGTCAGGAGACCGGATGGCCTGCGGCTCCCCGCCTGCGAGGTCATGATCAACACCCGTCACATCAGCGAGCTGATCGAGCGCGGCGAAGTGCAGGGCATCAAGGATGCGATGGAGCAGACGCTCGCCCCGGGATCGCAGACCTTCGAACAGGATCTCTTCCGGCTCTATCGCGAGGGCAAGATTTCGCTCGACGAAGCGCTGACCAACGCCGATTCGCCGACAAATCTCTCCTGGCTGATCAACAACTCGGAGATCAACCAGGGCAACAAGGATGAACGCAAGACCGACGCCGCGCTGGAGTTCGACAGCACCGACGCGAGCGGCGTGTCGTTCAAGGAGTTCTCACTCAGCCTCGGCGACGGCGATCCGGACACCTGATGCTCGACCCGACCCTTGCGCTGGCCAGGCAGATCATCGCCCGGCCGTCGGTAACCCCGGACGATGCCGGTTGTTGCGACCTGTTCGCCGAGCGCCTGCGCGCGCTCGGTTTTTCCAGCGAATTCATTAACCGCAACGGCGTCACCAACCTCTGGGCGCGCCGCAGCAGCGCCAGACCCTTGTTCGTCTTCGCGGGCCACACCGACGTCGTGCCGACCGGACCGCTGGACATGTGGACCTCGCCTCCCTTCGCGCCCGAAATCCGTGACGGCATGCTTTACGGACGCGGTGCCGCCGACATGAAATCCTCGCTGGCGGCGATGTTGACCGCAACCGAAGCCTTCATCGCCGCCCATCCGCAGCATCCCGGATCGCTCGCTTTCCTCCTCACCTCGGATGAAGAAGGTGACGCGGTCGATGGCACGGTCGCCGTCGTCGAGACCCTCAAGGCGCGTGGCGAGCGCCTCGACTTCTGCGTCATCGGCGAACCGACGTCGGTCGACACCCTCGGCGACATGGTCAAGAACGGCCGCCGCGGCTCGCTGTCGGGCAAGCTGACGGTCAAGGGCATCCAGTGCCACATCGCCTACCCGCACCTCGGCCGCAACCCGATCCACCTGGCGGCGCCGGCGATTGCCGAACTGGGCGACACCGAATGGGACCAGGGCAACGAATATTTCCCGCCGACCGCCTGGCAGATCTCCAACATCCACGGCGGCACCGGCGCCACCAATGTCGTGCCCGGCAGCGTCGAGATCAAGTTCAACTTCCGCTTCTCCACCGCCAGCACCGTCGACAGCCTGAAACAGCGCCTGACCGCCATTCTCGACAAACACGAGCTGGAGTACGACATCGACTGGACACTCGGCTCCCGTCCCTTCCTGACCGGCCGCGGGCCCCTGGCCGAAGCCGCAAACGCCGCAATCCGCGAGATCTGCGGCATCGACACCGAACTGTCGACCACCGGCGGCACCTCGGACGGCCGCTTCATCGCCGAGATTTGCGACCAGTTGCTGGAAATCGGCCCGGTCAACGCCACCAGCCACAAGATCGACGAATGCGTCGACATTGCCGCGTTGCCACAGCTCTCGGCCATCTACACCCGCATCCTGGAACAACTGCTCAGCGCATGACCGACACCGCCGCCATCAGCGAACTGGCCACCATTCGCGACTACCTCCGTTACGCGGTCAGCCGCTTCACCGCCGCCGGTCTTTTCTTCGGGCACGGCAGCGACAACGCCTGGGACGAAGCCGCCTACCTGACGCTGCATACGCTCAGCCTGCCGCTCGACCGCCTCGAACCCTTCCTCGATGCCCGACTGTTGCCGCAGGAACGCGAGGCGCTGCTCGAGATCTACCGCCGCCGCTGCGAGGACCGTCTGCCCGCTGCCTATCTGACCGGCGAGGCCTGGCTCGCCGGCCATCGCTTCCATGTCGATGAGCGCGTCATCGTGCCGCGCTCGTTCATTGCCGAGTTGCTGCAGGAACGCCTGACGCCCTGGGTCGACGACCCGTGGTCGATTCAGACGGCGCTCGATCTATGCACCGGCTCGGGCTGCCTGGCGATCCTGACTGCCCTCGCCTTCCCGGAAGCACGGGTTGATGCGGTCGACCTCTCGCCAGAGGCAATTTCCGTCGCCGAACGCAATGTCGCCGAGTACGGCCTGCATGACCGCGTGGAGATCATCCGTTCGGATGCATTCAGCGAGTTGCAGGGAAGGCGTTACGACCTGATTATTTCCAATCCGCCCTATGTCAATGCCGACTCGGTCGCCGCGCTGCCCCCGGAATACCTGCACGAACCGGTGATGGCGCTCGGCTCGGGCAAGGACGGCCTCGACTTCACCCGCATCATCCTGCGCGAAGCCAAGCGGCATCTGACCGAGGACGGCCTGCTCGTGGTCGAGATCGGCCACAACCGCGCGGAACTGGAAGCCACCTACCCCACGCTGCCCTTCACCTGGCTCGACACCACTGCCGGTGACGAATTCGTCTTCCTACTGCGGGCGAGCGAACTCCCCGACTGAACGACTGGCGGGCGATGGCCGAGGCTTCGCCACGGTGCTGATGCGCGAACCGAACCCGGCACGCGCCGGCGGATCGCGCGCGGTTCGACCTCGACTTCCCCGCCCGCGTTCACCAGCTCGGATGTTCACCGGACTCGGGCCGACGCGCCGGGAATTCTGGCGCGGGTGCCGAAACTACCGGTCGCCGCCGGCCTGCTCGGCGTGCTTCTGCGCTTGCTGGTTGGCCTGGTCGACCTTCCGCTGCATCTGTTCCATCGTCTTCCTGCCCTGCTCGATCTCCTGCTTCTTGACGGCGGCGCCCGTCGCCGCCGTCGTTGCCGTTTCGACACCGCACGCACTCACCGTCAGGACGGCGACCAGCGACACAAATCGTTTCATCTTCCGGCCTCCCCGGGAAATCTCTTCAACCGACCGCGGCAAGAATCGCCCGCAACAACTGCCAGCAACGCCCGACAGACTCGATCTCCACCGCCTCGCCCGGTGCATGCGCGCCGCGGATGGTCGGACCGAAGGAGACGATATCGAGCCCCGGATATTTCGCGCCAATAATGCCGCATTCCAGCCCGGCGTGGATCACCTGCACCCGGGAATCGCTGCCGAATTCCCGGCGATAAACCGCCTGGCACAGCGAGAGCAGCCGTGAACCGGGATTCGGTGCCCATCCGGGGTAATGTCCCGCCTTCACTGCAACCGTTCCGGACAGCGCAAAAAGGCTGACGATCTCGTCCGCCAGCGCCGTGCTGCCGCTATCCAGCAGCGAGCGGACCATGAAATTGCACGAGCCGCCACTCGCGGCAAGCGCCGCCATGCCTAGGTTGTCGGAAGTTTCGACGACGCCGGGAAACTGCCGGCTCATCCGCCGGACCCCGTGCGGGGCGGTGTGCAGTGAGGCTAGCCAGACGCCCTGATCGGCGGGCGACAACAACTCCACCGCATCGGGCTGCGGCGAATACCCCAGCTTGACGTCTTCATCGACCCCGGCCAGTTCCCGGCGCAGGCAGCCAGCCCATTTCTCGAGACCGGCGACCAGTTTCGCCGCCTCCGGTCCGGGAACGGCGATGACGGCAAACGCCTCGCGCGGCAGGGCGTTGCGTGCCGTACCCCCGGTTAGGCTGGCCAGGCGTAGCGGTAGATGCTGTTCAAGTCCGCGCAGGACACGCACCAGCAACTTGATGGCATTGCCCCGTTCCTCGTGGATTTCGACCCCGCTGTGCCCACCGCGGAGACCGCGCAATTCGATTCGCCAGCATTGCCAGCCCTCCGGCACCGGCTCGGGCGTGCCGCTGCGCTGCACGTTGACGTCGAGCCCGCCGGCACAACCGAGATAGAACTCACCCCACGCCTCGGTATCCAGATTGAGCATCTGGCGTCCTTGCAAGACGTCCGTCGCCAGCCCATGCGCGCCGCCCATTCCGGCCTCTTCGTCGACTGTGAACAGCGCCTCGATCGGCCCATGCACGAGGTGGGTATCCTCGAGAACCGCCAGAATCAACGCCACGCCGATCCCGTTGTCGGCCCCCAGCGTGGTGGCGTCGGCGACCAGCCACCCGTCGCGCCGCACCGGTCGGATCGGGTCACGTGAAAAGTCGTGCGGCGTCCCGGCGTTGTTCTGACAAACCATGTCGAGGTGCGCCTGCAGGATGACGCCGGGGAGATGCGCGCGCCCTGGGCTGGCCGGCTTGCGGACAATCAGGTTGCCGGCGGCGTCGACCGCAGCAGCCAGACCGCGCTGACCGGCCCAGGCCAGAAGGTGTTGCCGCAGCGCCCCTTCCTGCTTCGATGCGCGCGGAATCGCGCACAAGACGGCGAAATGATTCCACACGATCGCGGGTTCAAGACCCGAAAGCACGGCTTGCGGCGAAATACCGGACATTGCGGCTCCAAAGAAAAGCCCCCGCAAACCTTGCGGCATGCGGGGGCCTGAATCTGGGGACTGATGGGGCTCGAATAATCCCCAGAAACGCCCTTCCCGCAAGGCCAGACAAATATCAGAGGGTCTTAGATACCGTCAAGTATACCGCCTGTAAGTCAAAGAGGCCCGCCAAAGCGGGCCTCATGTCAGTTAGGAAGGTGTTTTCATCTGCTTAAACAAGCGGGCGGCCTGCAGAACAACTCCATCGGCCCGCATGTGGCAAACCAGCAAGTGGCTGGCGCTGGTTGGCTTCGCGTGACGAACAACCTCAATGGTCAGTTCTTCCCGCAGTGCGATGGCAAATCCTGCCGCGAAGTCACCGAACAGAGCCGTTCCCGCGCTCATACCGGTGGTGAATAGTTCGCGCATTTCTGCCAATGCAGGTGGTTTGCCAAGCCATGACCCTGCCGTCGAGGCCAGTTGCGATGCTCGAGCAATGAAATCAGCCGGAGCGCCAATGTGTGCGGTCGGCAAATCCTGATTAACCGCCAATGCCGAGCCGACAGCCTCCAGCGTCTTCAACCAGATAGCAGGGTCTTGGGTAGCTGCCGACTTCGGTATGTTTGCATCAGCCAGCAATGTCGCAATGGACAAGGTATCGATTTTTGCCGCGAAAGCGGCGGCTATCGATGCCTTCAAAACCGCGTCCAAGTTCGGACTATCACTGACCAACTCTACAGTAAGAGGAACCAATACGACCAACAGTTTCGGGTTGAGGCTGACAGGGGTGGCCAAGATATCGCTTTCAACAATATCCGTTGCGCCCTCTGTATGCTGGTACACCGTTGGATCCTGCGTTAGGCGTGCCAGGTTGGTCGGGCCACCGATAATGATGGTGCCAGCGCCTGCAGAGACAATAGTCGTCTTGGCCCGAACCTTGTCGATAACTTGCGCACCAACGCCCGTCGGAACAAGGGCAGGGCCGCTAGCCGTCTTCGCCTCTCTTGAGCCTAGCAATGCACTTCGACAGTAGGCGCCCAGGTCGAAATCATCGCTACGGGTATCGCGGATGCTGGCAAGCTTCTGCTCGGCCTTCAGGTATGGAACCTCAATTCCGGCCGCCGTCTTGAGAGTGCGGATTGCACTATGACCGCCATCGGCACCGAAAGTAAGCGCCCCGGGGCGGGAAAGCTTGGTTTCAAGATGCTCAACGGTATTGCGTAGATCAGTGATGACCTGATTTTGGTTTCCCTTGTATACATCGAAGGCAGCGCCGACCTTCTCGATGGTTTCAGTCAGATCAGCGAGATCAGGAGCATTTCGGCACTCGCGGAAAGCGCCAGTTTTCAGTTTTTCGACGAAAGCTGCAAAGTCTTTGGACATGGTGTTCATGATTTTCCTTTCGGACAAATGACATAAGGGATGTCGCTTGCGTCCGATGGTTGCGCCCGGCCTCTCGCAGGGCTAGCGCGCATCAAAGCGTTTTGCGGTCCATGTTGTGGTATCTATTCCTTCGCCCCAAGACTCACTCAGGGGTAGCGCATTCATCGATACCCAACATGCCAGGGCAGTAGCCCCTAGCGGCGCCGCCAGCCTCTCGCAGGCTTTGCTCGCTTGATTTAATTCTAAATGCAAATAACTAATTAATGAAATGATTTGTAATTAATATTTCCTTATGGAATATATCTTGATAATCCACACGCCTTGCGGCGGCTTACCCCGAGCGCCCGCAGGAACCTTTCACAAAGGCGTCTGCGCATGTGCCGGTGATGGAGCTGAAATACTGCCTTCATTGTGAAACCTCGAATTTGTCTAAACGGCTGCACTACGAGTTACCCCCCCCCACCCACAACCT